>Ga0114963_10001422_pt1 | contig 16521 bp, 20 predicted proteins | sample C_131016_EF_Meta_FD_87019 | JGI IMG/M metagenome (GOLD analysis project Ga0114963, IMG submission 87019) | Freshwater microbial communities from Lake Croche, Canada to study carbon cycling - C_131016_EF_MetaG | ecosystem: Environmental > Aquatic > Freshwater > Lake | place: Lake Croche, Canada...
CACCAGAGGTCAAGAGCAACATGGTATTGATTGCGGGTAGGCCCCAGGCTTCCATGGGCTTGAACGCTTCTGCAAGATAAGGACCTTCGCTGGGCCAACCGGGTTTAAATCCAGGCCAAAGCATCTGGTTATCTAGATCACCCAACAGAGGCACAGACATTTGACGTGCATAGAACAATGCACCGAAGAAGGCAGCAAAAAACATGACTTCAGAGAAGATGAACCAGCCCATCGCCCAGCGGAAGGAAGCATCTACCTGCTTGTTGTACTTGCCAGATTCACTTTCATGAATCACGTTGCCAAACCAACCAAAAAGCATATAGGTCAGCATGGCAAAACCTGCTCCGAGGAACACGAGTCCGGGTGTTTTACCCCAGTGCAGCAAACCCACCATACCAATCGCTAAAAGGAATAAGGCAGTTGAACCTACCACAGGCCATTTGGATGGGGCCGGGACGTAATACACGTCGTGCGCTGTACTCATTTACATCTCCCTCGATTCTTGAAAGTCAAAGTGCGTTGTGTTGATATTTGAATTCAATAAAACTGGTACTACAAAACCATCATTTCCTATTGACGTGTCACGAAGTAAACCAACGTCACCAGACTGGCTATAAACAAAAGGGTACAAATCACCCCCGCCACAATCACCTGACCTACCGACAACTTTGTTATGTCTGTTTGATACTCGGAATCCTTTCGAATCCCCAGAAAACTCCAGAATACGGCGATAAACGCCCTGCCCATAGATAGTTTTGAACTCATCCTTTTTTCCCTACTTCGTCCGTCACATCAAAAAAAGTATAGGAAAGGGAAATTCGCTGAATCTCTGCGGGCAACCCTGGCTCTACTACAAACACAACCTGCATTTCTCTTGCTTCACCCGGCGCAAACGTTTGTTGATCGAAGCAAAAGCATTTTAGCTTCTTAAAAAACGGTGCGGCCTGGGTAGGCGCATAACTTGGAACAGCCTGGGCAATAATGCGACGCCCTGTATTGTTAACAACTCGGTAGTGCACCATAGTTTGTTGACCTGGGTGCACCTGAACCATTTTCTCTACTGCTTCAAACGTCCAATTCAAACCGTTGCTGTTTGAAGCCACAAATTCAACCGTCACGTTACGGGTTAAGTCGGTTTCACCGCTGGCTGTTTGTGCAACGATCCTACTTTGGCTAATTCCTGTTGCTTCGCAAATCTGGCGATAAAAAGGCACTAACGCCAACCCGAATCCCCCCATGATGCAGGCGATAATGACCAACTTGCGGGCAAGTAGGGCATTTTTTTGGGCGATGACTGCGTCCATCTAATCCTAAAAAAACTGATGCGTTACGGTAGCTAGGAAGAAGCCTATCGCTAGCACGGCAAGCACAATCGCGGTGAGGTACTTGTTACCACCACGCTGGTTTGATACGGCATCAGGCGCGGTGTGATTCACTGAATTTTGCTTGTCCATTTTATTTACTTAAATGGGATTCCGCTTGATCAGCGGAATCCCGAGGTGTTACGCATTCAATCAATGAAAGACGGGAGGTGTTTCAAAGGTGTGATGAGGTGCAGGAGAGGGTACAGTCCACTCCAGGCCTTCAGCGCCTTCCCATGCTTTTGCTTCTGCCTTGGTGCCACCACGGATACATTTGATGATCACGTAGAGGAACAACAACTGACTGAAGCCCAGCAAGAATGCACCCACGGATGAAATCTGGTTGAACTCAGTAAACTGAGGAGCATAGTCAGGAATACGACGGGGCATACCAGCCAGACCCAAGAAATGCTGAGGGAAGAAGGTGATGTTGAATGAGATTGCGGTCAGCCAGAAATGCAGCTTGCCCAGCTTCTCGTCATACATGTGACCCGTCCACTTGGGTAACCAGTAGTACACACCCCCCATAATCGAGAAGATCGCACCCGAGAACAACACGTAGTGGAAGTGCGCAACAACGTAGTAGGTGTTGTGGATGGTGATATCAACAGGGGTAATCGAGCACACCAGACCACTGAAACCACCAATGGTGAACAGGGACACGAAACCGACTGCGAACAACATGGGGGTCTCGAAAGTCATCGAGCCTTTCCACATCGTAGCGATCCAGTTAAACACCTTCACGCCAGTGGGAACCGCGATCAACATGGTTGCATACATGAAGAAGAGGTTACCCGCTGCAGGCATACCCACGGTAAACATGTGGTGGCCCCAGACGATGAAGGAGAGCAACGCAATGGAAGAAGTTGCATACACCATGGACGCATAACCAAACAAAGGCTTACGTGCAAAGGTAGGAATAATGTGCGAGATGATTCCAAACGCAGGAAGAATCATGATGTACACCTCTGGGTGTCCGAAGAACCAGAAGATGTGCATAAACATGGTGGGGTCACCACCACCTGCTGCGTTAAAGAAATGGGTACCAAAGTGGCGATCGGTCAACAGCATGGTCACTGCACCAGCCAACACAGGCATCACAGCGATCAACAGATAGGCCGTAATCAACCAGGTCCATACAAACATCGGCATACGCATCAAGGTCATGCCAGGGGCACGCATGTTCAAGATCGTGGTGACGATATTGATCGAACCCATGATGGACGAGGCGCCCATGATGTGTACCGCCAGAATGGTCATATCAACCGAGATACCGCCTTGAATGGACAGGGGGGGATACAAAGTCCAGCCTGAACCTGCAGCACCGCCAGGAACCAGGAATGACCCCACCAGCAGCAAGGCTGCGGGAGGCATTAACCAGAAGCTCCAGTTGTTCATGCGGGCAAACGCCATATCAGAGGCACCCACCATCAGAGGAATTTGCCAGTTCGCAAATCCAACGAAGCCCGGCATCACCGCACCGAAAATCATCACAAGCGCGTGAATCGTGGTCAACTGATTGAATACATCTGGGTTCACGATCTGGATACCAGGCTGGAACAACTCAGCACGAATCACGAGCGCCATGAAGCCGCCCACGAAGAACATGATTAAGCTGAACCAGAGGTACATCGAACCGATGTCTTTATGGTTGGTGGTGAAAAAGTAGCGCGCAAGACCAGTCGGATGATGGCCGTGATCGTCGTGGGCGTGGTCGTGAGTTGCTTCCATCGCTATCTCCGTCAATCTAATTTGAAAGGGTTAATTAAAATCTTATTTTGAGGTACTGAACTTCCAATGGCTCACCGAGTAACAGGGTCGGCCATACTGACTTTCTCATGGCCTTCTGCTGCTGCTTGCTTGGCTTTCTGCTCTTTCACCCAGGCTGCATAATCTTCAGCAGACTTGGCTTCTACAACAATCGGCATGTATCCGTGCTCTTTACCGCAGATCTGGCTGCATTGGCCACGGTAAACTCCAGGCTCGTTTGCCTGAAACCAAGAGTCTTTGATGAAACCCGGAATTCCATACTGGTTCACGCCCAGTTGAGGAACATACCAGCCATGAATCACATCATTGGCGGTAATCAACAAACGAATTTTCTTGCCCACAGGCACGACCACGTTGTTGTCGGTCTCTAAAAGGTAATGTTCGCTGACAGGCTTGCCAGGCTCACCGGGAGAACCAATCTCAGCGCGGGGGGTAGAGAGTGTGCTATAGAACTTCACGCCATCGTTCAGGTAGTCGTATTGCCATTTCCACTGATAGGCCGTGACCTTGATGGTCATATCAGGATTGCTGGCATCTTTCATGGCCAACACGGTCTTGGTTGCAGGCCACGCCATGAAACCCAGAATCAGGAAAGGAATCAGGGTCCAGATGATTTCAATTGTGGTGTTCTCATGAAAATGAGCCGCAACTGCGCCTTTGGACTTACGGTGCGCAAAGACGGAGTAAAACATCACTCCAAACACCACTACAAAAATCGCCAAACAGACCCACAGGATCTCCATATGCAAACCGTAGATCTGATTGGAGATGGGGGTGTGAGGTGCAGGAATATTGACGTCGTAGTTTGCTGCCGCCATCAAAGGCAACAAGGCAAGGCTCGATCCGGCGATCTGTCGTAGTGTCTTCATCATCTTAAGGCTCACTGGTCTAGAAACTTGAATTTTTTATATTGACCAATCCTCGCAATGCGACTGCGAGTTTGGCGCGATCTTCATCTAGCATCATCTGTCCGACCCGGGATTCTTTTCCATGAGATCGTACAGCCAACTCCACCCGGCAACCCCGGGTTTTACAAAGCAATGTGCACCAGTGTCGATTCCATGAGCGCTTTTTCAATTTCGCTCGAACAAACAACTCGTGCCTCAGTTCTGTGCCATGAACCGTAATGCGTTCATAGTCACCATCATGTCCTGCGATCCATCGAAACCCCAACCACAGAACCAAAATCTCAAAACCTGCATACGGTAATACTGGCCAGGCCCCATACAGCACTGTGATGGCCATACCGACTGATAGCGTTGTACTTCCCATCAAGATCAGCGCGAGGGCCCTTCCACTCCTGCTCAAAGAGCGATTTCGAAGGATTTCAATCGAGAACTCTTCCTGTTCCCTTTCCATGGCGCTTGAGCCTTGTTTGAGTGTTTTTACACCGTCAGCTTGCGGAAGATATCACGCCCTTTTCAAGTGGGGCAAGATCAAAGGTTGCAATAGGCGATCAAAAAAGAAACATCGTGTTCGTGTAATGTCGGCTTAATCCCTGCAATATTGCTGATGAAACGGATATTTAACGCATATTTGTTGGCACTCAGCTCTGGCACGCAAGGCAAATCTTTATCAAGCTGAATTCTTAACATTTGAGCGGGTCGCGCCATCGGCATTTGTTGAAATTGAGCCTTCACCGCAATTTGTTCGTAATTTGAGCCGCTGTCTCGCAGCATTCTGAGCACCGAGCGTAAGGCGCAATCTACCGTCTGAAGGGGTTCCTGCCAGGCTTTGAGCTGACCTTGCCTGACATAAGAAGGTTGTTGCAGCCAGTGATGAAGCCCAGGCAAATCAAAAGCACAGGATCCACCTGGAATATTGAACCGACTACGGATGGTCATCAACCAGTCGTTGTCGCGTAAATGTTGTCCGAACTTACCTAATGAAGCATGTAAGCTCGATGCCGCTTCTTTGGTTTCCAGGATTGCGGCCTCGAGCGCTTCGCCAGACACCTCTGGGTTGTCCTTAAGGGCTTCTAAGGTTTGCCTTTGGCGATCTAACTCAAGCAATAAATCCGATTTAACGTCTGCGCGCGAACCCGCTTCAAGAAGCTCGAAGAGGCGCGCCAGGGCGACTTCATGGTCGCGCGCACTCTCTCGGCTGGTATAGAGATGAACACGATCAAACATGTCCTCTAGGCGCAGCCAAGTTCTAACTTTCTCGTTAAGTGGAAATTCGTAGGTAATCAATGCCCAGGTACCCTTCTGATCTGCTTATTGTTACAGGGCTCAAGCCATTTTGACAGTCTCAAAATGGCAAAACAAAGCTTAATGCTTAAAAAATTGTTTAAATTGGAGATCTAAGGATTCAACATGCGCGCGCAGCGCCTCTAAATTTGAATCATTAGAGATCAAATCATCCGCAATGGATCGTCTATCTGCGCGACTGGCCTGAGCCATAATAATGCCATCCAGAATTTCTGGGGTCATCCCTTCCCGCTTCAATGCCCGCTCTTTTTGCAGGTTTTCGGCACAATCTACCACCACTATCCGGTCTAGGCGGTCTTTGAAAAACTTCGTTTCAAACAATAAGGGAATCACGATCAAAACATAGGGCGAATGGGCTTGCTCCACATAGCGCTCTACCGCCTCTCGAATCAGCGGGTGAATGATCTCCTCTAATTGCTTTCGGTGTTCAGGGTGCAAAAATACATCCTGACGCATCCGTTGCCGATCTAAAGCGCCATGTTGTTCTAAAAACTCCTCACCAAAATTCTCAAGAATGGCGGGGATTGCCGCGCCGCCAGGCCCGGTCAACACATGCGCTAAGTGATCCGTATCAATGACGTGTACCCCTAACGCCTCAAACAGCGCCGCTACAGTTGATTTTCCGGAGGCAATTCCACCCGTTAATCCCACCAAGGAAATGGGGTGTTCTGGGCCAGTGGTCAATGTCGTCATGATCTCAATATTTAGTTTATTTAAACCCTAATGGCAGGGGTACAAACAACACCATCAATCCACTCAGGGATAAAAAGGGGCCAAATGGAATCTGGGTTTTACGCGAAGCACCTGATAACAGCATCACCAATAAACCACAGGCTCCGCCCATAATTGAAGATAGCATTAATATCGTGGTCAGTGATTGCCATCCTAACCACGCTCCCAACGCTGCCAGCAGTTTAAAGTCTCCCTGCCCTATCCCTTCCTGCCCCGTCAGTATCTTAAATACCCAGTACAAGCCCCATAGCGACGAATACCCCCACACAGCACCCCATACCGCAGATTCAAGTGAGACCCACCCTTGCGAGGCATTAAAAATAAGCCCCACCCACAACAAGGGTTGGGTCAGGCTATCCGGAAGAAACAAGGTATCCAGATCAATCAATGCCAGTGCGATCAATATCCAAGAAAAAAATAAAGCAGCACAGGCGTTCACACTCAGCCCCCAGCGAAGCCCAATCGCAATGGAAATCATGGCGCTCAGCACCTGAACAAAGAGATGGCGCGGGAGTAAAAAACGGAAAGGCGGAAAAGGGTCAGGTGCGTGTTGCACATCCAGTTGGGCCCACTCTTGCATTTCTTTTTCCCATTGGCGGGTCATCATCATTGGGAGACGTTGAATCATCAGATTCAGGCCGCCCCCCACTAGGAACCCAATTACCCCGAAGAGTAGCCCTATTTGGAATGGGGTAAGGGCAAGGTTGAGATACGCATTCAGTGTCACTTCGGCATCACTCAAATCAAGGAATGGGCGTGATTTGAATTTTCACCATTTTGACCATGCGATCTTGGGTCTGAACAATCTCGATTGGATAGCCGTCAATTTTTACACTGGTGCCCGGCTCAGGAATATCTTCAAGATGTTCTAGGATGCGACCATTGATTGTTTTAGGACCATCGATACGGAAACGCAGGTTCAACTTCCTATTGAGCTCGCGCACACTACACCCACCTTCAACAAGAACGACATTAGGTGACTCAAGATGGATATGCCTTGCATGCGTTAACGCTCGGCCCGAGAACTCTCCTACGATCTCTTCCAGAATATCGTCTACCGTGACTAACCCCTGTAGCTCGCCGTACTCATCCACAACCAATCCCACGCGGCGATGACTTTCTTGAAAGTTTTGTAATTGAGTGAGTAAAGGGGTACCTGCGGGAACAAAGTAGGGGGGGCGCATGATTTCTTTTAATGTTTCAACCGTCAGCTCGGCGCCATGCGCTTGATGTAACACTTTTCGTACATGCAGCACCCCCACGATTTCATCCAGCTGGTTGGAGTACACCGGCTGCATGGTGTGATGCGATGTGGCCAGCCGCGTACGAATTTCCTCAATCGGGTCGTCAATATCAATAGCTTCAATTTGATGTCGTGGGGTCATCACGTCATCCACTGTGATGTCCTCTAAGCCAAACAGGTTAAGCAAAATAGTTTGATGTTTGGCTGGGATGTAATGCGCACCCTCCAGAACCAAGGTGCGCAATTCTTCCATGCTCAACGGCTGGGCTTCGCCGTTATTTTTAGGTTTCAGGCGCGTCATCCAGAGCAGGGCCTGAACAAATAAATTGACGAACCAGACAATCGGATAAAACAGCCGAAGCAATGGGGCCACCACATAGCTTGCCGTCAATGCAATCGGTTCAGCAAAAGCTGCGCCCACCACTTTTGGCGTGACTTCGCTAAACACCAAAATTGCGAGCGTCACTAAAAGGGTGGCAATGGTGAGCGCAAATTCACCCTGCCCGACCAGGCGAACCGTGATCACAGAAGCCAGGGTTGCTGCCGCAGCATTCACGAAGGCGTTGCCAAGCAGCATCACACCTAAAAGACGGTCTGTTTTACTGAGCAATTGCTCGGTGAGGCGCGCCGCCCGATGCCCTTTGCTGACGAGGTGCCTTAATCGATAGCGATTAAGCGCCATCATGCTGGTCTCGGTCATCGAAAAAAAAGCCGACAACACTAAGAGTAGAGCAAGGATTCCGAACAAAGACCCAACAGAAAGACTATCCACTTTAGACCCGATGCAAAATGACTTCTAACACCAGCTTGCTCCCCACGTAGGCGAGTGCGAGGACAATAAACCCCGCAATAGTCCATCTTGCAGCGCGACGGCCCCGCCAACCATAGCCCCAACGGCCGATTAACAATCCGGCAAAAATCGCCCAGGACAGCACCCCGAGTAAATTTTTGTGATTAAAGGTAAAGGGTCGGCCAAAGAGTTCTTCGGAAAACAACACACCACTTGCAACGGCTAAGGTCAGCAAGAAAAAACCACTCAATACCATTCTGAACAACAGCGCATCCATGGTGACCAGGGGGGGCAGGCGCCCTAAGCCTGTTTTGACCTCGCCACTGTGCAATTTGCGCTCTTGAATGGTCATGACCCAAGCATGTAACGCTGCGATCACAAAAAGGCTATACGCCGTTAACGAGACGATGATGTGCCCTTCAAACGCCAGATTGTGCTGAAACGCGATCGCTTTTTGTGCAGGGAATAACAGAGGCAGCATCGAGGCCACGGCAGTCAAGCCCAGGATGACAGGACGGAGGATTCCCAAGGTTTCGTGACGGCTACCCAACCAATAAATGGCTGTGGTGACCGCACCGATCATTGAAATGGCATGACCTAAGGACAAATCCAAGCCATCGGCTTGAATCATGGTGTATTGCAGGAGCAGGATGTGCGTGACCCAGGCTAAGGGAATAAGCCTGTGAATTAACCGCTCCTCGGGTGTTTCAATGGAGGAGGTTTCAATGGTCGAGAGCGGGCGCGTTTGCAACTGGAAATCGCGCAGCGCGAGCAGGCCATATAGCCAAGCGGTGATAAGATAGAGTGTTAAATCAAACATGAAATCAATCAAAAGCCCCTGAAGTTCTTCTGGGAAGCTGTAGGCCATTACAACCCACAGTCTACCCGAAGCCTATGAAATTCGTGCTGACCATAGATTAAGGCGTCCTCACCCCATCGTTATGCTAGAAAACCTCACGCAACGCCTCTCCTCCGTTGTTCGTAACCTGCGCGGACAAGCGCGCCTGACCGAATCCAATATTCAAGACGCGCTCCGTGAAGTTCGCATTGCGCTTCTTGAGGCCGATGTGGCCTTGCCCGTAATCAAGGATTTTATCCAGGCCATCAAAGATCAGGCTATTGGCAAAGAGGTTCACCAAAACCTGAATCCCGGCCAAGCACTGATCAGCATTGTGCATGATGAACTGACCCGACTGATGGGTGAGCATACCAGCGGTTTGAATTTGGCCATTACACCGCCAGCAGTGATTCTGATGGCAGGCTTACAAGGATCCGGAAAGACCACCACCTCCGGAAAACTCGCTCGCATTCTGAAGGCAGATCGCAAAAAAGTATTGCTCGTCAGTTGCGATATTTATCGCCCTGCTGCGATTGAGCAACTGAGAATTTTAGGTGAACGACTTGAGGTTGAAGTTTTTCCCTCATCCGCAGATCAATCTCCTCTCGATATCGCCAAAGCTGCAAAGCAGCACGCCACCACCCATTATCACGACGTTCTGATTGTGGATACCGCAGGCCGACTGGCCATTGATGAAGTGATGATGGCTGAGATTAAAGAGATCCACGCTGCCGTCACGCCGATCGAAACCTTGTTTGTGGTTGATGCCATGCAGGGCCAAGACGCGATTAATGTTGCGCGTGCTTTCAGTGAGGCACTTCCTCTGACGGGTGTGGTTCTGACAAAGCTAGACGGGGATTCACGTGGGGGGGCCGCACTCTCTGTTCGACACATCACCGGTAAGCCCATCAAATTCGTTGGTGTTGGGGAAAAAGTGGAAGGCCTGGAAGCCTTTCACCCCGAGCGCATGGCATCCAGAATTTTGGGGATGGGGGATGTCCTTTCCTTGATTGAGCAAGCTCAACAGGGTGTAGATCACGAAGAGGCCGAGAAACTTGCCAAGAAAGTTAAAGCGGGCAAGGACTTTGATCTTGAAGACTTCAAAATGCAATTGCTTCAGATGAAACGCATGGGCGGCATCAGTTCGATGATGGACAAACTGCCAGGGCAATTATCTGGCGCGCTCCCTGCAGGTGCCGATCCAGAAAAAGCCATGGCGCGAATTGAAGGGATCATTAATTCCATGACCCCACTTGAGCGTCGCAAACCTGAATTAATCAAAGCCTCTCGTAAGCGACGCATTGCGGCAGGATCAGGCGTTCAAGTACAAGAAGTGAACCGCATGCTCAATCAATTTGAGCAAATGCAAAAGATGATGAAGATGATGGCTAAGGGCGGGCTCGCCAAAATGATGCGCAGCATGAAGGGCCTGCTTCCAGGCATGGGATAGATCTTTAAATCAGGAGATTCAAGTCATGACACGCACTCAGGATTTAAACGCCCCCTCTGTTCCAATGGCCCCCCCGCGTTCGTATCGTTACTACGATCTTGTCATGGCAGCTTTTGTCACGGTGCTCATCTGTGCAGATGTCATTGGTCCTGGGAAAGTGGCTTCCTTAAGTTTGGGTAGCCTGGGCACTTTTAGCTTTGGAGCTGGGGTATTGTTCTTCCCCATTTCTTATATCTTTGGGGATATTCTCACGGAGGTCTACGGCTATGCTCGCGCACGAAAAGTCGTGTGGGCAGGATTTGCGGCACTCCTCTTTGCCTCATTCATGAGTTGGGTGGTGGTCTCCCTTCCCCCAGCGGAAGGTTGGAATAATCAAACGGCCTATGAAGCGACTTTTGGAGCCACACCACGCATTATCGCGGCTTCACTCTTTGCGTTTTGGGCCGGCGAATTCATGAACTCTTTTGTTCTCGCCAAGATGAAGATCATCACCGAAGGCAGATGGTTATTTTCTCGTGTGCTGGGATCGACCTTAGTGGGAGAAGCGGTCGATTCATTGCTTTTTTATCCCATCGCTTTTTATGGGGTCTGGACCAATGAGCTTTTGGTAACAGTGATGGTGACCAACTACTTACTCAAAAGTGGTTGGGAAGCGATGGCTTATCCGCTCACCGCGCGGATTGTGGCTTGGTTAAAACGGGTAGAAGACGAAGATTACTATGACCGTAACACCAACTTTAATCCCTTCATTTTGGACGAGACTTAAACGCGGCTTCTTCACCTGTCATGAGTTTTTGAATATTGCTGCGATGCCGCCAGAGTAGCAATAACGCCATCAGCACCATCGATACCCAGATACTACTGACGCCCAACAAAATATAGCCCACGATTGGGCCGGTGAGCGTCGCTGCAAGTGCGCCCATGGATGACACCCTCGTCATCCAAAAAACACCAATCCAAACACACAAACTTGCCAATCCCACTGGCCAACACAGCATCAAGAGAAGTCCCGCCGCTGTGGCGACCCCTTTTCCTCCCTGAAACCCAAAAAAGAGAGGAAACAGATGCCCGATGAAGGCGCAGAGCGCAACCAACGCCAATACCGCATCTTTTCCTGGTCCTTCTGGAACCCACTGCAAGGCCATCCACACGGCGAGCATGCCCTTCGCTGTATCGCCGATGAGCGTCAGCAAAGCCGCTTGTTTATTACCACTGCGTAGCATGTTGGTCGCCCCCGGATTTTTAGAACCGAAAGTGCGGGGGTCAGGCAAGCCATAAAAGCGACTGACAATCACGGCAAAAGAGATGGATCCGAGCAGGTAGGCGCCCACCATCAGCGGGCCAAGCAATGAAAAATCCAAGGGAAAGAGTCCTATTGATTGAAGCCAAGGTTCGAGAAACCGTCCACGACTAGTATACAATCCGCCATCAACCTTCGGTCCGAACTATGGATTTCATCTTTATTGAAGAGCTTCGCCTAGAAACCCTGATTGGCGTGTATGAATGGGAACGCCATCGCCGCCAAACGGTTCAACTCGATTTGGAGGTAGGTTTAAGGGATCGACATGCGGCCGTCAGCGACGATGTTGCTGATACCGTAGATTATGGCGCAGTCGCTGAGCGCCTTCGCCGCTTAGCCGCAGAAAGCCAGTTTGCTTTGATTGAAGCCTTGGCTGAGACGGTAGCCGAAATCATCCTGGGTGAATTTAAAGCTGCGTGGGTCAAAATTCGCGTGACCAAGTTAGGTTTGATGCGCGACGCCAAGCGTGTTGGGATTGTGATTCATCGCGAGGCAGGCTCACCCCAGCCATAAAACATCACCCACGCGGGTGATGTTTGCTATGCATGGCCTTAAGCCGTTCGCGAGCCACATGCGTATAAATCTGGGTTGTGGTGATGTCCGCATGTCCTAGCAACATTTGAACCACTCTCAAATCCGCCCCATGATTGAGAAGATGCGTTGCAAAAGCATGCCTTAGGGTATGCGGGGATAATGTGCCGCGAATGCCCACCTGAATGGCATAGCGTCGAATCAAGGCCCAAAACGCCTGACGCGTCATCCCTTCTCCGCGTTGCGTTACAAACAAATCCTCCGTTTGTTGACCATTGAGCAAGCGCTCCCGTGCTCCCCCTTTTAAATATTGGTCGACCCAATACACGGCCTCTTCTCCCAGCGGAACCAGCCGCTCGCGCGCCCCTTTTCCCATCACCTTGAGCACGCCCGCTTGCAAATCAATCTGAAGACACCGAAGTCCGATCAGTTCGCTCACTCTCAGGCCACAGGCATAGAGCAATTCCAGCATGGCTCGATCGCGCAAGCCCATTGGGCTGTCTATCTTTGGGGCATTCAGTAAATGTTCAACGTCTGCCTCACTGATGGATTTTGGGGGCAGCCTAGGGAGCTTAGGGGCATCGATCCGAGCCGTTGGGTCTTCTGAGATACGCCCTTCCCGTAAGGCCATGGCAAAAAACCGGCGTAAGGCGGATAAGGCTCGACTTGCACTGCGCGCGCTCACTTTTCTCACTAAATGCAAATGCGCCATCCAAGCCTGCAAATCTGCCGAAGTGGCCTTGTATAGGTCTGCTCCAGAGGCTGAGATCCCAAGCCAAACCGCAAATTGAGTAAGGTCGCGACGGTAACTTTCCAAGGTATTGGACGACAACCCATCCTCAAGCCATAAGGCATCTGCAAAGCGATCTATCTCACGGGCCGAAATCTGAGGAACGCTTTTGGTAGGATCGACGTCTATACTGTTGTTGGAATTTTTAACCATGCTTCCATCTTATGCAGATTGGAACACTAAAAACAGAGAGGAATTGATGACCCAACGCCACCGCAGCGCCCATTCTAACTTCAGGGCAGCCTGCTTATCTGGACTCATCTTGATCACGAGCACTGTGAACGCTTATTCAGCGGATGTCGATTTGGACGTCGATGGCAAACCCGAGGAGGCCTGCCTCGCCACAGAAAAAACCATGCGAATGATCATGAATATCTGGGCCAATCAAGCCAATGATACCTATGCACAGGTCAAACCCGATCTTCGAAAAGGACTCGCTTCCCATGGTGAACGCGGGGCGGCACTGCTTCCCGTATTCGACAGCATGATTGCTCGGATTGAAAGCGGAGAGTTTTTACCCCCCAAGGTGGTCAGCCGCTGGGATGGGCACCAGAAGCTTCGCGCGGCCACCCATGTCTCTTGCATGGCGGCGCTCACCAAATAAAAAACAAAAGGCCTCGGAGGGTTCCGAGGCCTTATCCCACACATCTTAAACCATCAATGACGATTTAAGCGGCTGGGGCGGCATCCGCTGCGTGATCTGCTTCGGGCATTGCAACCGCGGCGGCTAATGCGGGAGAAACGCGAGCCTTGAGCTTTTCTTTAATACGTGCAGACTTACCTGAACGCTCACGCAGATAGTAGAGCTTGGCGCGACGAACATCACCACGACGCTTCACTTCAACACTAGCAATCAAAGGTGAGTAGGTTTGGAAGGTACGTTCAACCCCTTCACCTGAGGAAATTTTGCGAACGATGAAGGAAGAATTCAGGCCGCGATTGCGTTTTGCAATCACCACACCTTCGTAAGCCTGAACACGCTTACGCTCACCTTCCACAACGTTCACATTGACGATGACTGTGTCGCCAGGGGCAAACTCAGGAATCGTTTTATTCAACCGAGTGATTTCTTCGGCTTCGAGTTGTTGAATCAAATCCATGGTCCTACTCCTTCAAATCGTGTTCCGCCCGGAACACTTCTAATAACTTCCGATCTGCCGCACTGAGCGACAACCGGTCCAACAAATCAGGTCGGCGCAACGAAGTACGCCCCAACGACTGCATTTTTCTCCAGCGTTGAATATCAGCATGGTTGCCTGACATTAACACCGCGGGGACCGCCTCCCCTTCATATACTTCAGGTCGGGTGTAGTGGGGACAATCGAGCAACCCCTCTACAAATGATTCTTGAACCGCCGAATCTGCATCACCCAACACCCCCGGCAACTGCCGAAGGACTGCATCAATCAACATCATGGCGGGAAGCTCACCGCCCGAAACCACGAAATCTCCTATAGAAATTTCTTGGTCAACGCACCGGCGGAGCAATCGCTCATCTACGCCTTCGTATCGACTCGCTAAAACAATCAAACCTGATCGTTTGCTTAAATCCATCACCATGGCATGACTGAGCGGAGCCCCCTGTGGAGAGAGGTGAATGACCCACGTCTCGGCCACGCCTGCATGCTGTTGTGCTTCTTTGGCTGCGTGAATCGCGCGCTCTAGTGGCTGCGCTAACATCACCATGCCTGGACCGCCCCCGTAGGGTCGATCATCAATTGTGCGGTACGCGTTTTCAGTGAAATCTCTAGGATTCCAGGTATTCAGCGACCAAATTTTTTCTTCTAGCGCTCGTCGCGTAATGCCGTAGTGCGAGATCGCTTCAAACATTTCCGGAAACAGCGTGATCGCATCAATCTGCATTCGCGCCCCCCGGGCTTAATAATCTAAACCCCAATCTACCCGAATCACATGATCGGTCAGATTCACTTCTAAAACGATGGCATCGACATACGGTAGAAGACGTTGTTTGTCGTCTCCTTTCACCACAAGCACATCATTAGCGCCTGTTTCGAGCAGATCTTCGACTTGCCCGAGGTGTTCACCTTGAAGATTCACCACATCTAGGCCAATCAAATCAGCCCAGTAAAACTCGCCGTCTTCCGCAGGAGGGAGTGCTTCTCTGGGAATTGAGATCTCAGCTCCGCGCAAGGCAAACGCCTGATCTCTGTCATCCACCCCTGCCAGCTTCGCAACCATATGGGAGGCATGCACTTCAACCCCCTCTAATTGCATCGGCCTTTCAACTCCGGCAACAGTGACCCACCATGTGGGATACCCCGCCAGATTATCTAAGTTCTCGGTAAAGGTTTTTAACTTTACCCAACCGCGCACACCAAATGGGCCCAACACACGGCCCATCACCACCTGATTAGGCAGCGGTCGCTCCAGCAACTTGCTTTGCAGAACGCTTAATCAATTTCTGAACAGCTTCGCTCGCTTGAGCGCCTTTGCTCACCCAGAACTCAACACGGTCATGGGCAATACGCAAGGAATCTGCAGTGCCTTCAGGCGCAACGGGATTGTAAAAACCCACACGCTCAATAAAACGACCATCGCGGCGATTGCGTGAGTCAGCAACCACTACATTAAAGAAGGGGCGATTGCGCGCACCACCGCGGGAAAGACGAATAACTACCATGTTCTTGACCTGCCAGAGAAAAGCCGATGATTGTACCCGAAGAACGGGAAAAATATCAATAGGGCAAGGGTTTACTTGATTTAAGCACCGACACTGACGGGTCTGGCAGGGTTAGCGCACCACTCACTCCATGATCCCGGGTACAACTTTGCGCCTTGAAGGCCTGCCATCTCTAAGGCCAGGAGGTTATGACAAGCGGTAACACCACTTCCGCACTGGCAAATCACTTCGGCGGGAGAACGGCCTGCTAACACCTGAGACCACTCTTCGAATAGCTGTGTGGCAGGTTTGAATCGACCCTCTTCAGAGAGGTTTTCTTTAAAAAAACGGTTGATGGCCCCGGGGATATGCCCGCCGACGGGGTCCATCGTTTCGTTTTCACCCCGATAGCGGTCAGGGGACCGCGCATCAATCACCACGTAGGCTTGTGTTTTAAGGTTCGCTTCTACCGTTTCCACCGGAATCCAAAAATCCTGAATGGGTTGGCCTAGAGTCGATACCTCAATCCCCGGCCCCGATGCAGGTTCACGCTCACCGGTTTCAATCGGATGTTTTTCAGCCACCCAATGCTGCCAACCGCCATCTAACACTGCCACGGCATCATGCCCCATCCAGCGCAGTAACCACCATAATCGGGCCGCAAAGGCTCCTCCTGCATCATCGTATGCCACCACCTGCGTTTCTGGGCCCACACCCAGCGCCATTAACTTTTGGGATAACACCGCAGGATCGGGAAGGGGATGACGTCCATTTTGTCCTGTCATTGGTCCTGCCAAATCGCGATCTAAATGCAGGAAGAAGGCGCCGGGAATGTGGCCCGACGTATAGGCCTGATACCCCGCATGAGGGTCGGCAAGTTGATGCC
>Ga0114963_10001424_pt1 | contig 16511 bp, 20 predicted proteins | sample C_131016_EF_Meta_FD_87019 | JGI IMG/M metagenome (GOLD analysis project Ga0114963, IMG submission 87019) | Freshwater microbial communities from Lake Croche, Canada to study carbon cycling - C_131016_EF_MetaG | ecosystem: Environmental > Aquatic > Freshwater > Lake | place: Lake Croche, Canada...
CAGAGGGATCGGTTTATTGGTCGCTTGAAACTCTTATAGTACACATCCCGCAAAGCGGGATGTGTACTATAAAAATTGAAATCGTACAGCAGAATGATCCGCGGAGCGGATCATTCTGCTTCCATTTGAAACTTTATAAGAAGAGGGAGGGAAGCAAAGCTTCCCTCCCTCTTCTTAAAAAATTGAAATCGTCCAAACTTCACACCCGTAGGGTGTGAAGTTTGGTCGTTTGAAACTTTTTAAAACAACCAGGTCGGCTTTGCCGACCTGGTTGTCTATAAAAATTGAAATCGTCCAATAAACCGATCCCAGAGGGATCGGTTTATTGGTCGCTTGAAACTCTTATAGTACACATCCCGCAAAGCGGGATGTGTACTATAAAAATTGAAATCACATTTTTTAAATATAGAATCAATCCGAAATTTTACGTTTACAATGTCTGATTATGATGATGATGATTATTATGGTAAGGGGTATATCGAGCGGGAGGGTGAGTTGCGTTATGACCGCTATGATGACAAGCTTGAAGATGCGCGATGCCTTGCGGCTGCGGCGCGTATTAAGCTGCAGAAAATGATGTTTGCTTTAATGCTTGATCCGGGCACGCAACATGAACTGAGTGGTCCACTTAACGAATTATATACGCTTGAATTGTTGTTATCTTCGTTGTCTTTGTCGTCTTCGTCGTCTTCGTTGACTGCTGGTTATCCTGTGTCCAACTCGGCTGCAGCTGATGATGGGGAAACATGTCTTGCCCTGAAACTTGCATGGGAAAAGAGTCATCCGATTGGTAACAACTCGGCTGCGGTTGTCTACGGCAGTCCTGCGGAGCCTACTGAAGCAGATCTTGAAGCGATTAAAACAGCACAGGAAGAGCTTAATCGTGGTTACTCTGCGTCCAACTCGTCTGCGGGTACTGCGCCACGCATGCCAGTTCGCCCTCCTGCGTCCAACTCGTCTGCAGGCATGCCTGAATCCAAAGAGTCATACCGCCCACCTGCGCCGCAGGCAAGTAGCGTTGGAGTGCAACAATTGGCTCTAAACGGGCTTAGCATTGGCGAGGCTCCACCAAATTTCACACACACTCCTCCGAAGGGTTCTACAACACCCCCTGAATCAAAGGGTGCTGGTCGTGAATTGGCGGCGATGCTTGCTAGACGACGTGCTGGAATACCTGAATAGGTTATGTGTTGTGTGTTGTGTGTTATTTCATTTTTAAAATATGGTAGCTCCCTTCCTCTTAAAAAATTGAAATCGTCCAATAAACCGATCCCTTATGAAATCGGTTTATTGGTCGTTTGAAACTCTTATCAATACCCCCTCTGCGGCATAGCCGCAGAGGGGGTATTGATAAAAATTGAAATAGTATTTTTCAAATATAGAATCAATCCGAAATTTTACGTTTACAAATGTCTACTAAAGCAAAAGCTAATAGTGATCTTGCCAACGCCGGTCTTGCCGGTCCTACCAAGTTTACACACGTCTCTCTGAGCCGCCCTGCACTAGCTGCACTGGAAAACGCCATCCTTACACCGCCACCATGGCTGCTACAAGATACAGCAGTACTTCTACTGCCTGAGTGGCTGCAATCGTGGAGCTCACTGGCACATCGCCTTGAGTACAGTGAGAAAGAGGGTTCGATTTGGCGACAGCTCGTTGCGGCATCACCAGAGACGATTCTGTCTGTGATGAACATACTGAGCGATCTTATCAATGCCTCATCTGAGAAGATTACGGTCGACTGTGCTGATCCAGGCACCTGGGCGCGTATTGTGTATCGAGCGGAATGCTATCGGCAACTTCTTGCGGTTCTTTGTTCAAATACCTCTACCGAGGGAAAGGGAGCATTTGCTGCTGCTATCTCCATGCACGATGTAGTTACGGTCTACGCTAGAACGTTCAACACGGTTAAGAAGCACCTGGAACTACGCTATCCCTCTATGTTTGAGCAGCCAGTTGTCGAAGGTTCTTCCTCCAACTCGTCCACGTCTGCGTCTGCGCCTGCACCTGTGCCTGTCAAGTCTGCTTCCAGGAACGTTAGTGCATTGAATACGATGCTTATGAAGCGTGCTGCGCCAGTTGTCGAGGGTTCTTCCTCCAACGTGTCTATGTCTGTCAAGCCTGCGTCTGCCAAGCCTACGCCTGCACCAGTTGTCGAGGATTCTTCCTCCAACGTGTCTGCATCTGCCAAGTCTGCATCTGCCAAGTCTACGCCTGCACCAGTTGTCGAGGGTCCCTCCTCCAACTCGTCTGCGCCTGTCCCTAATAATGCTGCAAGCAGGCTTATACTTAGTAAAAACAATCCTAAATCTTCTGATTCAGACTCAGAGTCTGAACCTTCTGATTCAGACTCAAAGTCCCCGATTGTTGTCGGCAGACCTCCAAACCCTCTTCATGAAGGTATTGCAGGAGGTCGTAAGGGATTGAAGCGTTCCACCGAGTCTCCCACCCAGCTGCCCACTAAACCGCTCACAATTGCAGAGCAATTAAAGAACGTTGGTGCTGAAAGCGCCGCGAAGCGTGATCCGGGTATGTTTGAGAACATTGGATCCAATTCCTCTAGCTCCGCTTCCAAGCCGCTTTCTGAGCTGGAACTTAAATTCGCCAAGCAACGCACGGCAGCCAAAGGCAGCTCGTAAGTAGATTATGCAAAATTTCATTTCATGTTTCATCTGTCATTTCATGTGTCATTTCATTTTTAAATTTGATAGCGCCCTTCCTTCATAAATTTGAAATCGGACCTCCCCCTGCGGCAAAGCCGCAGGGGGAGTCCGTTTGAACTTTTATAGTATACATCCCGCAAAGCGGGATGTATACTATAAAATTGAAATCGTCCAAGGAACCGATCCCTCTGGGATCGGTTCCTTGGTCGTTTGAAACTTTTAAAAGATAAGGAGGGAAGCGAAGCTTCCCTCCTTATGTTTTATAAAATTGAAATCGGACCTCCCCCTGCGGCTTTGCCGCAGGGGGAGTCCGTTTGAACTTTTATACTCTAAGTAGGTTGGCGAAGCCAACCTACTTAGAGTATAAAATTGAAATCACATTTTTCAAATATAGAATCCATCCGAAAGTTTGCATTTACAATGACTGCCCGTAGCACTGCCCCTAGCACTGTCCAGCCTGACTATGTAACACTACTTGGCTGTGGAAATGACGCGATAAATACCCAATCCACCTGGAACACCTATGGTCGGTTGGGTGATGGATTGTGGACATTGCAGGATCGAGTGCTAAATATAGTTCCATTATGGAGGTACATTGTACTCACACTTGTATATGGGTCCGATCATTGGAACAACCTTCTTGAAGCAGCACCAGACACCTGTCTGTATGTGATGGAGCTTCTTTGCTGCCTTATCGAAGCATCATCTCCAAAGATCTGTGAAAGCAGTGTGAAGAGTTTCCCTCATGACACATGGCATCGTCTTCTGTATCGAACGGGTTGTCTTAAAAGATTGTTTGAACATGTTGAGACGACCAAATGGTATCGTGAAGCATCACAGGAAACAACGAATAAACTGAATAATATATGGTTTCGTATGTTTGCCGCCTATGGACCTGCATATCGCAAGTATGTCGATCAACTGCCATTTGTTGAGGCATGCAGGCTGCCAGGCATCCAGGTATCAACCGTATCTATTGAGATCACTACGGCTAGTTTTGCAAATCATAACTCTAAGTAGAATGAACTTTACTGGAGGTGGAACACCTGCAACCCTTTCTTCCACTGTTACACCAGGAGCATCTGTTCCTCTGGTCTATACTGCCACTGGCGGAGCTAGACTTTCCTCAAGTCTACCAGATATTTCTAACTGGCATGATCCTACTCTTTTTGCTACGATTGTTATATCCGTCTTGATTGTGGATATTATTGTATTATTTTTTGCGCGATACTTCCCCGATACCTTAGGAAAACCTGTTAACCAGTGGTATGATCAATTCCAACTCAGTGCGGTGATCTCCGATATAGGAATCATTGTGATTGGGTTTGTCTTAGCACAAGTTCTCTATACCTATTTCTTTGCACCTACCTATGGATGGAATATTTGGATCTTTTTAGCCTTATTGGTAGGAGTTCAACTTCTTCATGATCTCTTTTTCTACTTTGCAGTGATTCAACCCATTCCCAAGGGACATAATGAGATGATGGATACGATGAAAGCCTATTCCAAGGGAGGTGGAGCTATGATTCTGCTAGCAGATGCAGGTATGATGTTAGCCAGTGCAGCCATTGCAATAGCATTGAAAGATCAATCCATACCTACCTTGTTAATGACAGGCTTAGGAGCGGTGTATATTGTTCCATATATTTTAACAACCCGATGGGAGACTAATTCTGCCAAGAAACCAAAGAAGGAAGAAGAAAAAGAACCCCCTCCTACTCCCTTGTTAAAACAAGAGGTGCAACCGCAAGTGCGACAACAGTCGCACGAGCAGCAGATGGATCATCGTGATATGAGCTTTGGAAATGAACAAGCTGCCTTCCGCACGGGAATGCCGCCTCCTCCTTTTGCACAGGATATGCCATCCGAGCCAATTCCTAGCAACTTTTACTATTAAAAAATTGATATACGTTTAATTTTCTAAGATTCATTTCATGAAGATTAGAAAATGGGGTGCACCGTTTCCACATCGCTTTCCCCGATTGTGATTTCCTTGGATGGAAACATTGGAGCAGGCAAGAGTACTTTGATTGCTGCTTTACAAATGGCAGCGCATGAATTAACAGTCTTACAAGAACCAGTCGGAGATTGGCTTACCTTAAAGAATGAAGCTGGTGAATCCCTTCTATCTCTATTTTACAAGGATACACCACGATGGGCATATACCTTTCAGAATTGTGCCATCCTAACACGATTATTGGCAACGCAACATGCGTTAGAAGTGTACAAACCTCAACCAGGAAAGCGTCCTATTTTGATTACAGAGCGATCAGTCTTGACAGATCGCTATGTCTTTGCAGAAATGATGCGTAAGGAGGGGAAGATGAGCCAATTAGAATGGGATTTATACATGAAGTGGTTTAATGCCTTTGCAACAAAGATTCCCGTAAAAGGAATTATACATATTACAACAAGTCCCAGTCTTTCCAAACATCGAATTGTACAACGGGGACGACTAGGAGAAGAATCCATTTCAGTCGAATACTTGACCAAGTTGGATCAACAGCACAAAGAGTGGATCCAATCCACACCGCTTCCTACCCTGTCTCTTTCTACCGATACAGACTTGGAAACAAATGTCAATACGATTCGTACCTTTTGCAAGCAATTTTATGAATAAAATTGATAAATATATCTTTTTACAATGATATATGCAAGTTCAGTTTGTGTATGTCATATAGTATATGACATATATAAAAACAAAAAATACATATATACAACGAAAATATAATGGTTATAAATGTGAACTTCCCAATAATATATACAAATGGAAACATGATAATTGGTATGAAACAAAGGCATCCCCCGAAGAAAAACACTTGATTGACATGTATGTGAATATAATTGATGATGCGGTAAAGTACATAACAAATGAAGATAAGCGAAATCAATTAATCATGAAACTAATTCCTATAGATAAAATGCCGAATATAGACTTTAAACCACGAATTATTCAACAATTTTATAATAGATATAAAAAATATAAAAAATAATCCATATTGTATATATTTTTTGGTCCTTAGTAGGAGATGAGTCGTGAGATAATTGTGGTAAGTCCAAATTTACCAATTCTTCCAGGAACTGATGCAAATGATCCAAGCAATCCAAAATCAACGATAAAAAACTTAATGATGACAACTGCGCAGGCAACGACGGATGCACAATATGATCCTCCTCCTCAACGAGATGGATTCCGATCTCAATATATTACAGTCAATCCATACAACTCATTCTTATATTTATTTCTAATTGTAATTCTTCTTTTATTTGTATGTAAAAAAGTAACAATCTATAGTGTTATTTTATTTGTATGTGCTGTTATATTAATTTATCTGGAAAGAAATGTGAATCGAACTGTATAAAGAAATCCAGCTTCCGACACTTGAAAGGTCATATCTTCTAATTTATGTTGCTTCAAATAGCGATTATTTTTAATATGAAGAACAGGAGGAACTTCTGTTTTTTCAATGTTTAATTTCATCCCAAAGGATGCAAAATAACCCATGCATTTTGCAATAGAGTCTTCTGTAATGGCAGACATATGAATGGGAGGGGGGTAGATTGTTTTTAATCCTTCTGTAAAGATTAACAACAAGACTTCAAATAATGCAGGTACATCTCCACCTGTATCAAATTCAAGTTGAACTGTGTGGGGAGGTTTTGGATCCGTTGAAAAAAGAGTTCGTGCAAATTCTTGAGGAGTACTCATGATTCTATTCTAGATCTATACATATGGTTTAAATGATTAGAGCCATCCATTGATCTTTTGATCGTACTTGATTGTGTCGGAAAACTTGGTAAATCCTTCTTGAGTATGGAACTCCAGTTGAAGGAAGTCCGTCATGCGCACAATGCTCTTACCAATTTTACTCAGGCTAAGAATCGTGTGAATCTCCTTGAGGACAAATTGTTGCATGGCTTGAATGACTGCGACTTCACGAAGAATAGCCTCGGAGGGAGCCTCTTCTGCGGAGAGTTTGAAGTAGGTACGCAAATCATTGCGCATAGGGTTCATCTTCTTGGCAGTTGTGACTGTTACAACATTTGAAATACAGTATTCCATATGTTCGACGGTTGGGAAATCACCCTTCTTCTTATTGTAATAATCCTTCAAATTGTGTTTGAAGAAGAAAGGAATGAAGAGCTGTATGAGCTTGCGGAGTGCAAACTCACGATTGCCATCCGCATCCAGTCCCTTGGACCAATTCATTGTATCCTGAATCCAGGTGGAGAAGGCAGCTGCATCTTTTTTGACTATAAATTCTCGGAGTCCTTTTGTGGAAAATAACTTTGAATCTGCCGTAAAGATGGCTTTGTGCATTCCTTGAAATGGAACAGTTTGAAAGATTATAGTCCAATCATTTGATTTGGCTGGTACAGGCGTAAAGTCTTCAAATCCAGCCATTGCAAAGATCCTCCACTTGAAGTCTTCTGTAGGAGAAGCTGCCGCAGAGCTATTGCTTCCTTCCAATTCCGCCCAGTGGGTTTCATGAATGATTTCTTTTGCTACTTTGGCAATTGGTGCTGAAACCTCCTCATGCTTTGCTGGAAGAGATATTGCAACCTCCTCATGCTTTGCTGGAAGAAGCATTTTTTTGCTTTTTGCAGCATAACTAAGTATTTGTTTTACAGTTTGACAGACCTCTTTCTTTTCGAGAGAGGGAATTGCTGTAATTGTTAACATTGGCTCGATTGACTTTACAGGCAGAACTTCCGTTAGTGTCACAGGCAAAACTTCCTTTGGTGTTACAGGCAGAACTTCCGTTGATGTAACGGCTTCCGTAAATAATTCTTGTAAGATTTTAACATCTGTAAGACCATTGGCACGTGCGTGAGCAAGTGCATCATTTAATTCCTTTATAAAGTTACGAATGGTTGCCATTATTTATTTAGGTGTATATATATAACATACATATATTTATAAAGTTTATCAATTTTTTTCATATAAATATAAAAAGGAGTATTAAAGCAGATGCTTTATGCATATGCATAAAGCATATGCTTGGATATTTTATTAATATCAGCGATATTGACAAGATCCATATGGATTACAGTTGTATCGTCCACAGATCATACAGGTAGGGCGGTATAACCATGTGCCGAATATTAGATCAATATATGAACCATACATTTTATATAGTTACTAGGGCTAATGTACTAATTATTCTAAATTATATTCAATTTTTTTAATATGTCTAAACACATACACCTTTGTATACATAAAGATGTCCTCTCTTACCCGCATTCAACGAGAATTAGCAGATTTAACAAAGGATCCTCCTTCCAATTGTACAGCAGGTCCTATCAATACAATGGATTTATATAAATGGGAAGGAATGATTTTTGGACCAAGTGAGACTCCATATCAAGGAGGAGTGTTTAAATTATTAATTCATTTTGGAGCCGATTATCCATTCAAACCTCCTCATATTCAATTTCTTACAAAAATTTATCATCCAAATATTAATGCAGCAGGAGCGATTTGTTTGGATATCTTAAAAAGTCAATGGAGTCCTGCACTCACGATCAGCAAGGTGCTTTTATCCATTTCAAGTCTCTTATGTGAAGCAAATCCTGATGATCCACTCGTGCCTGATATTGCACATCAATATCGTACCAATCGGTCCTTATATGATGAAACTGCTAGACATTGGACAGCGACCTATGCCTCCGAATCTGATTAAAATATATATCTAAACTCATAATGACTCTATATTATAGAGTTCTATGAGTCGAAAAATAACCTTGCATGTATCCTCTGGATTTACGCTTCCACCAATTTATCAATCAAAAGATACATTCCAGGTGGAACAAGCTCTTTCATTAGGAGCTATGTTTGCAGAAACAATTCCTACTACGCTTGCCAAAGCAAAAGATTCCGAGTTTGCAAGTGTATTGAAACAGAAAGAAGTAGAAGCAGATGCCAAAGAAACTGTATTAAAAGAGGAAGTAATTAAGATCAAGACATTAATGTTGGAAGCGCAACGGGAGATTCGCAAGTTAGAAACGGAGCATGAACAAATTCTACGTGATACCAAGCGAGAGGCAACCGAAACACAGCGACGTATCATCCAAGACACAAAAGAGCAAACCTTACAACAAGTTCAAAAAGAATTAACTACGTTACGAGAACAGAATCATCTTTTAGAACTGCGACGAAATCAATTAGAGAAAGATCGGTCCACAGATTTGGAACGAGAGCGCACATCTATGAAAGAATCAATGCATCTTCTTTTAGCAACAAAACAAGAACAACTTGCAAAAACGGAAGAGATGATGCATCGATTACAAGAGGAGTATCGATCCTTGAACGATTTTCTACGACGAAAGATACGACCGACAAGTTCTCAAGAAAAAGGAGCAGATTATGAAACTATCTTTCGTGAATCCTTGGTACGAGCGTATGGAGCGATTCCTAAGTTTAGTCTTCATAGTGGATCTAGAAGTTCTACCGGTCATGAAGCTGATTTTCTAACAACCTTCTACGATACATCTATTTTGTGGGAAGTGAAAGACTATGCATACAAGGTACCTACTACGCAAATAGATAAATTTTTACGAGATGTACGTGAGAATAAACAGGTTAGTATTGCAGTAATGATTTCACGAACTACGGATATTATTGGAAAAACAACCACAGGAGATAAACATTTTGAATTTGAAGAGGGAATCTTGTATGTGTATATCAGTCGCTTTGAGTTTCTAGGAGATGCCAATGACCTTTTACAATCTTTGCGCCCGATGTTTGAGGTGTGGAAGGAATTGGGGAAAGATAAAGCATCTGTCACACACGAAACAATTTTACGAGAATTACAACGATTGGTGGAAGAGGCTACAACACGACGAACCGAATGGAAGACGCACAAGGCACGGTTATCAGAAGCAGTGGGATGGATGTCAGAATGCGTTGAAAAAGCAGAAGCAAGCGTTCACTCTTTATTACGCCGCATCAAAGGAGTCGAAACAGAATTAGAAATTCCCGAAGATATGTTTCGGTCGTTAGACGATGATCGCAGTAAAGAGACAGCACTTGCACTCTTAGCTGTTACTACCCTTACACCTGATCATGAACTTCCGATTCAAGATTTAGCCAAAGCAGTCAGTACTCATCTATCTATATCAGTTCCAACAGCATCTGATCGTATTAAAGCTATTCTATTACACATGCATACTCCCAAAGGGAAGCCTCATACTACAAAAGGATTTATTATAAAATAATTGTATTAAATAGAATATGATATCATTGTTTAGAAAAAAACCAATAAGTACACCACCACCATCATTGATTACGGATCATTCTAGTACTCCAGAACAAAATAAAGCTATACAAAAAAAGGTAAAGCGATATGCACAGAATCTAAAATCTAGTGGTGATTATACAAATGAGGATATTAATAAATTACTAGGCAAATTGGATACAGATTATGCAATGAAAACAATAATTGCAAAAGATGTAAATGATTTAATGTATAAAAAAAAGATAGCTGCCAAAGTTGAACAAATTGCAAATGTTACATATAAAATTGCAGAATTTGGTAGAGCAAATCTTCCACAGGCAATTCATATAGCAGCTGGTATTGGAGTGACAGTGGCTGGTAGTGTTGCAATTGGTACTGGCATTGGGCTACCAATTGCAATTGCCGCAGCAATTGCAGTCGCAACAATTATGCGCGCATATCAGCAAAATATAGAATTGCAGATACTATTAAATAAACATTTTCAACAACTTTCCTTTATTATTAAAAATTTTGCACTTATTCAACAAACATTAGCATTACTGAAAATCGATGTTCCACGTAAAATAGGTTCTAAAGTTCAAGGATTTGATCAAATTCATATAAAATTAAGTGAAGCATTTCAGGGAGCAGTGCTTCAATATATGTTGGTTGTACAATCACAAGTTCCAGTGAAAACTGATACTACTTCAATGAGTTTAATAGGTAAAACCATTAGTAAAATAAGACAATATTCCAGAAAAATTAAACATTTTTTTAGTGGAGAAGCTGTTATAAGACAATTAAATGAATTATTTCCTTCTATTGAGCGTTTCTATTTCTTAGAAATAGCACGATTTACATCCTTGGTATTTTTTAATTTAAATAATTTCAATAATATTGTTAGTAAAATAAAAATTACAACAATCTACAAACAATTTGCAGAAGCACAGTTAATGATACCAGTTCCTCCTTGTAATGAGACTGTTGATAAGAAAGATGTATGTATATTACCTGCAAATGAATTGAATAAGCTATTAGAAAAGGATCTATTTTCATTAAAAGCAATTGTATCACCTGAAGAATTTGAAGTTGCAAAGAGTCTTGAATCAAACTATAGAACAAATATTCAAAATATTATTACTGAAAATGATATTATAACAAAAGAAAAACGAGATTCTATAGATGTAGTAGATACTGTAAAAGAGGTTTTATCAAAAACTGTAACATTTGGTATAGCTGCACATGACCAGTATGCCAAAGTTAAAGGTGATGTGGCTGCAGCTGCGGCTGCAGCTGAAGCTGAAGCCTCTCATACAAGACGTGCACAACGTACACAACGTGCACGATATACACGAAAACAACATAGAAAAATACTGTAGTTAGACACCGTGAATCGTTAATAACATATGCATCATTCCCACCCATTGTTTCCATTGTAAAAATCCAGTGCCTCCTATTTCTTTCGCTTTACTAATCACTTCTTTGGTAGATTCAAAAATAGTTTTTAAATTAATATCTTTATAAGTCTCATGTAAGAGGGTCTTATCAAAAGAAGATGCACCTCGAATCACATTGACAGCTTCATGAAACGTATATAACCAGTCTACTAACCACTCTTTTAATGAAGTAACTTTTAATAAAGGTTGCACAGGATGCGCCTTGATCCAGTCAGTCGCATGTGTTTGACAAATAGGACAGGGAAGACTCATCGGGACGGCTTCTAACAAGCGGATCCATTGCCGTGCTGCGTAGGCTAGTGTATGTGGTTTTACAATCACATCAGAACGATCAGCTAATCCATGTAAGAGGGTCCATAACGGAGGTCCCCACGTACTTCCCGCTGGCAAAGATGGCATTTTCTTGCTGCATTGTTCGCAGCTCATTTTAAAACTAGTAGGGATAATTTGCAACGCAAATTATCCCTACTAGTTTTAAAATCCAAGTCATTTTAAAACTACTAGGGATAATTTGCTTTGCTATGTTTAAAAATATTATAACTTTATCGTAGTTAATTTCTTAGAAAGTTGCTTCAGACTCACATCTTGTACGTTGAGAATTTCTACCGTGCGAGGAAGATCTGGAATATTGTTCAATTCCGTATTTTTGCAACAAAGAATCCATAAGGACGTATGAAGTAGGGGAGGAAGTATTTGAATTCCACAATCTTTTAAAATTAATACACGAAGCGTACGTGGAAAGGGTGGAAGATACATAATAGGACAATCCTCAATTGTAAGTGAGATTAATCGAGGAGGAAATTCTTTGATTTCATATAATTCATGACAGGATATAATCTTTAAAGATTCAATCGTGTCAGGATATACACTTAGAGGAGGAAGGGTGTGAAAGGTTTGATCATATAAATGAATATCTGCCATTCAATTTATAAACATATATATTATAATAATTCTGTTCATTTTTTATAAGGAAATTAATATACGAATCACACATTCAAATAAACAGACTGCAAGACAGATAGCAGTCAAGAGTGAACATCCGCAACCATAGAATCCAATGACTACAGTAGAAAATGCAAGTAGAAGTCTTCTTCGTATATATACTTGAGGTTCATATCGAAATATATACCATGTCATTACACCAGGTAAAAATTGAAAGGTATGAATAAATCGGATAAGCATTTTAATAATTATATGCAAATGGGCTTTACATATCAAATTGTGTATGTTGGGGAGATTGATATTTCCACCAGATTGCCAAAGGTATATGCAGGTTTGCCAATTCCTTCCACTATGATTCGCTTTCTTACAAATGCAAAACGCTGGTCGATTGATTTTGCAAAATTAATCTTGGGAGGAGATATTTCTTACTCAGAATTTGCTCCTGTCCAAGATTTATTAGATATACTCCCCTTTTATGATGAAATTGTAGAAGAATTAGTAGATCAAAAAGCGGAACATTATTGGACCCGTGAAACACACGAAGCCTTTGTAAACGCATTACGCTTCTTTGCGGAACATGGATTCTTTATACGTTATCATTGCTAAGTACAGACCTTGCGAACAGTGTCGAAGATCTCTTCGATGGTGAGTCCATGTTTTTTCTCTTTGTAGGCAGCTGCTAATGCCTTCCAAATAGTATCTTCCTTGGCATCAAATGTGTGAAGGGATATACCAGATGGACACATCCAATAGTCAAGACCATCTTCTTTGTAGACAGAATCTAACCCACCTTCATTTTCATTGATGTAATAAAATACGAGAGTACGTTTCTTGGGCATTTTTCCTATATATAATTATATATAGAAAAAATCAATTTTTATACTGCACAACAAGTATAAGGAACCCCTGCACTTGGATTTCCTACACATCCAGATTTTATTTGTATATGGGGAGTTTCTAAAAGAGTATCAATTACATATCCAACAGACTCGTACTTGCATACATCCGTTGTAAAATAGTAGTTATTGGTTCCTAAACTAGTGGCACAGTAATCGCACATCCATTGACATCCAGTCCCTGTTCCTACTGTAAAAGTTACACAATGATCAGCAGTCACCACTGTAAGAAGTGCAAAGAGAAGAGCAAACATGATTCTATCGCATATAGAGCATACTGTGTTTAGACAGAAGACAAAATAACACAGCAAGAACAAGGGTAGATGCAAAACATCCGAGTGCCACTTGTTCCAAGGTTTCAAGAAAGGTATGATCCATTTAAAGTATATTAATACAAGAATATTTAAACCATGAACTATGATTCTGTAACAATCGAGGCACGACGTCGTATTGCGTTAGAAGATGCACAAAGACGACGAGAAGAGTTGGAAACAATTGCACGTATTGAATCTGAGGCTGCTGCAAAGCGACACGCTGATCGCGAACTTCGAATTCGTATTCAGCAGGAGGAGGAGGAAGCGCGTATTCGTGCTCACCGTGCTATTTCAGAAGCACGAGCACGCGAAGAAGCTGCAAATCATGAAGCAGCTGTTCGTGCTGAAATGGCTGTACTACGTACACAAACACCTTGTGAGAGATTAAGCGAACAGTTACATGCACAGCAAGCACAAATTGCTACCATTCAAGTACAGCTTACAGAACTATTGCACCGTCGATAATTTAAAAAAAATGATATTTTAAATACATCTTATAGTAAATATTACAATAAGATGTCTTCTCGTATTACAATAGATACAGTAAAACAGAAGGAACGTGAAATATTCCTTCAATTGGAAGAAGAAGGGCGTATTGCACGGGAAAGAGCTCGAAGAGCAGAAGAAGAACGTGTGGCATTGGAACGAAAAGAATTAGAAATTGCTGCAGAAATGGAACGTTTGCGAAAACGAACTCCCCAAGATATTATGTTGGATATGTTAAATGAGTTTCAAACTTCATTTATTAAAAAATTTGATCATCTTGAACAAACTATGAATGCTCTTTGTAAACGTATTGAAAAGGTGGAACGTATGCAACCTCGTAATGAAATATTGGAACAAGTGGAGCGACGAGTAGAAACATTAGAAAAAATGGATAATGGTCTTGTATCGATTGCTGGATTACCAAAGGGATGTCCTGTTAATATTAATACTATATCAATATCTATGTGTAGGAATTCTTATTCAGTTCCATCCTGTGAACTACAACTAGAAGAAGCAGGAATGCAACATGCATTTCATGTCGTTAATCACAATCCATGGTCACTATCTGGATTTCAACGATTCAAACATTGTACAACATTACACTTATGTATTGACAATACAATTAAAGATTTTACTCCGATTGGTGAGATGATACAATTAAGAGTACTTACAATACGTGGTATTGATGCAGGAGCAAATAATGGTTCTTATTCGTCGCATACAGGTCTCTCTGATATTCGTTGGATTTTAACTCTTCAAAACTTAACAAATGTATCATTTATTGCATGCAATGCATTACATGATATTACCCCTCTTCGAACATTACGAAATCTTAAGGAAGTCACACTTCATCAAACAGGAGTTCATAGTACTGAATGCATTGCTGGAATTAGGGTTAGTAAAACATAATTAGACATGGCTCATAAGCTCTAGATCACTATCGCTTTTATTCTTTTTCATTCCGTATACGATCGGTTGCTCGGTTGTAACTGTAGGAGGTTCTTTCTTTTTTGAGCATCGATACATGCAATCTACACAAGTATAGACACCTAGAGCAAAGACAATACCAATACAACTGTAGATATATTTCATATCATCCGTGATGAATCCAGCAGCAAGAAGACCGCCGGCAAGAAGAATAAGAAAGATACAGAAGAGGACGGCTTTTAATGGCAACATTCTTTCATAAATTAGTAACTTATGTAAGAAGGGATATAATTATTTAGGCAGACTTAGATTCGATAGCTTCAATACGTGCCTTGAGGGCATCAATGATGGCAGACTGTTCCTTGACGGCAGCGACCAGAAGGGCAGTCAGACGATCATAGGCAACACGCTTGGTGGCATTTTCATCATCACCCGTAGCAACGACAGCAGGGACGACTTCCTCAACTTCCTGGGCAAGGAAGCCAAGCTCTTTGCAGGAGGGATTCAAGTTAGCAGAAGAGATCCAGTTGTACTCCACGGGGCGAAGAGCCTTCACCTTGGCAAGAGCATCGGCAACCTCCTCCACATCCTTCTTGAGACGGCGATCGGAGGTGGTGGCAAAAGCCTGTGCATCAATTTCGCCAGAGGCAGTGATATTCGCAACACTGAGATCACCCGTAATAGTAGCAGTACCTCCAATAGTGACATCACCCGTCACATTGATACTGTTTGCAGTGGCAGCACCTGCAATAGACGCAGTGCCCGTCACAGATATACTGGTAGCAGAGACAGCGCCCTGAAGGTCAGCGGCACCACCAATCGTTGCAGCACCCGTCACATTGAGACTGTTGGCAGTGGCAGCACCTGCAATAGATGCAGTGCCCGTCACCGACAGACTGGTAGCAGAGACAGCACCCTGAAGATCTGCAGCACCACCGACTGTAGCAGCACCGGTCACATTCAGGCTTGCAGCCGTGGCTGCACTCTGGAGCACGGCAGTACCACTTACAGTTGCAGCACCCGTTACAGACAAGCTAGTTGCAGAAACGGCACCACGAAGATCTGCAGCACCACCAACTGTAGCAGCACCCGTAACAGATAGACTTGTTGCAGAAGCAGCACCTTGAATGTTTGCAGCACCCGATACAGATAGACTACTTGCAGAGACTGTACTCTGGAGGTCAGCAACACCACTAATCGTTGCAGCACCAGTCACATTGAGACTATTGGCAGAGGCAGCACCTTGAATGTTTGCAGCACCCGTTACGGACAGGCTAGTAGCAGAGACAGCACCCTGGAGGTCAGCAGCACCACCAATTGTGGCAGCACCCGTTACAGACAGGCTGGTAGCAGAAACAGCACCCTGGAGATTAGCTGTACCCGTTACAACAAGATTCTGTGCAGTTGCAGTATTCTTAATTTCTGCAGAACCAGTAACGACCAGACTAGTAGCAGAAACGGCACCACGAAGATCAGCTGCACCACCAACTGTAGCAGCACCAGTCACAGACAGACTAGTAGCAGAAACAGCACCCTGGAGGTCAGCAGCACCACCAACCGTAGCAGCACCCGTCACATTAAGACTTGTAGCAGAGACTGCACCCTGAAG
>Ga0114963_10001425_pt1 | contig 16508 bp, 12 predicted proteins | sample C_131016_EF_Meta_FD_87019 | JGI IMG/M metagenome (GOLD analysis project Ga0114963, IMG submission 87019) | Freshwater microbial communities from Lake Croche, Canada to study carbon cycling - C_131016_EF_MetaG | ecosystem: Environmental > Aquatic > Freshwater > Lake | place: Lake Croche, Canada...
CTATATATTTTCGTCATATAGAATATATATTCGGATGTATAAATTGAAATTGACACCACTGATGTTATTTCTAATTGTAATATTCGCCTTGGTCATAGGCGTTTTATGTATCAATTGGCTTCCGTTGAATATGTCGTTTTCAGAGGGGTTCGTATCATTCGATTATCACGCAAACTCTCACGGTGGAAATTCGATTGTCATTCCGCAATATACGAATCAATATCCCGTATATCAGGTGTATGACAGCATCTTTTTCGACCAGACTACGGGTAATGTGATACAGGTGTTTTCTTCACAACAACAGACTGGTGCAGCGGATATGTCGGGGACATCGATTAGCAAAATTGAAATAGTGTCTCCAGGATATACCAAAACTGTGGTGAATACTGAAATGAACAATGGCGTAATTACGCCTATGAACTCGGTTGCTGGGCCATCGGCGGCGATTTCAAGTAATTATAAATACTGGGTATTCCCAAAACAGGCCTACTACGCAGACGAAATATATCAGGTGATATACACACCCTGGGATATGAATAATATACTCACCGTTTGGGATATAAATTCTAAAAAACTGGTGTTGTCGACTATGTTTGGAAATGAATTTCCCATTACGTATACCTATACCAACCCACCTGTGTTGCCATCATTTAACACCTATGTTAACGATGCCTCTAATATCAATTATTTCACAGATACGACCAGCGCAGATACGTTATATGACCCGTCTCATAATGCATCAGTTTATGTATTGAGTGATTATGTGCGGTTTGATACAGCAAACGGGTATTTGATTGTCAGTACGGGTGCAGTTTCGTCGGCTAGTCATACATTGAATATATATAACAATTCAGGTACTAAGGTTACATATACAAATAAATCAAATACTCCCAATACAATTCCATCTGTTACATCATTTTCTCCATTTGCAGTATTGGATACAACTGGAAACAATATTGTTCTTTATATACCAATTGGACAAAAGGCAATGATTGTATTATTGGGTCCAGATGCAGGTAATAAAAATTTATTGAAAATCCGCAATTCAGTTATATTTAATCCTGCAGTTTCGGGCGGTATAGAAACGAAATCGCCATTTGCAACGAATTATTCTCCATCAGATAAGGGTTCTTCAAACGGTGATAAGAAAGATTCAAAAGATGATGATAAAGATTCAAAAGATGATAAGAAAGATTCAAAAACCCCTTCAGTGTCGAGTGGAAATCCGCCTACACTTGATAGTGTATTAGCAAATGCAACATCGGAATGGTATAAAAAATACTTCAATATAGCTGCGGGTGTAACTGGTACATATAGTAATGACTTTCTACTAAAGACTCAGATGATTCCACCTATATGTCCGACTTGTCCCAACTGCCCAACTTGCCCGTCTAAAACTACGTGCACGAATTGCGGTGGAAATGGGGGCGGTGGGACGGTGGATGCAAGCGGTAATCCGATAGGAACGGGTGTGGGTGGCGCGATTGGTGGTGCAGCCACCGGTGTAGGAAATGCAGTCAGTGGTTTAGCTAGTGGCGTAGGAACGGCAGTAAGTGATGTTGGTACTGGCGTATCAAATGTAGTAGGTGGTGCCGAAGTATTAGGTGGTGGAGCTCTATTGGGTGCAGGCGTACTTGGAAGTAGTGCTATTAGTGGTGTTACTAATGTAGCTACCGGGGCGGAAAATATAGTTGGAAATGCGGTTGGTGGTGTCGCGTCTCTCGGAAACAATATTATAAATACAACGGGTGGTCTTGCTAATAAGGTACTAAACTTAGGTGACCGTGCAATAAACGATAATAGGTATAATTATGGATACTATGGGTACTATGGAAACAATTATGATAGAGGTTATGGTTATGGTTATGACAGTGGCAGAGGAACTGGTTATAGCAATAATACGGGTGGATATCCGTATGGTGGATACGGTCAACCGCCACAAAGTAATGCCTTTTATAATACATCGGGTAATAAAATGGACCCATATTCCTATAGTGGAGCACTTACATCGAAAGGTGGTGACCCGATGCCGGTGACGACCGATTTCAGCAAATTTGGTAAATAAACAAACGCTGTTTGTTTATAACCTTAACGAGGTAAATAAACAAATCCAATTACAATATTTTCTTACGATAAATGCTAAGAAAATATCGAAATACTGTTTCAAAAAAGCACACATACAGTGCTCGCGGCAAAAACGCCTAAATATAATACCCAAATATACAAATAGAGACATTCCCCCATACATACAAAATGGCCACCCTCGATTATAATCAAATCTTAGACCGCGAGGATATATCAAGTAAAATCGAGACGTTTCTCAAAGATTTCGACGCAAACCATAAACACGTCACATTCAAGAAGGGAGTCTATATATATGGCGCACCCGGTTCAGGAAAAACCGAATTTGCCCTAAATATTCTCAAAAAGATGGATTACGACGTCATCAAATTCGACGCCGGCGATGTCCGAAATAAGGCCCTAATCGATACTATAACAAGCAATTCCATTTCGACACGCAATGTCTTGGATATGATGAACAAAAAGGTGAAAAAAATCGCCATCTTAATGGACGAAATCGACGGAATGAATAATGGCGACAAGGGCGGTATTACCTCCCTCATCAAACTCATTCGCCAAAAAAAGACGAAAAAACAGCGCCTCGAAAATGTCACGCTAAATCCCATCATTTGTATCGGGAATTATTACGCGGACAAGAAAATCAAAGAACTCACTAAAGTATGTCATGTATTTGAAATAAAAACCCCCACCGAAGACCAGGTCGCCCAACTCCTCCATATAAAAACCCCCACCATCTTAGAAAACACCTCACTATATCAAAAAATACAACACTATATCCAAGGCGATATGCGGAAACTCGATTTCATCGAACACGTCTATCTTAGAAAACCCGCGATTCTAAATGCCGATACATTCGACCATATACTCCAACTCAAATTACATAACGAGGATTCCAAGAAAATTACCGAAACCCTTATTAACACCCCCATCCCCCTAGAAGACCATAATGTATTTATGAATGAAACCGACCGCACCATTGTTGCTCTCCTATATCACGAAAATATCGTCGACCCTTTGGCCGATGCGCCAAAAGAGCGGGCGTTCCCCTTTTACCTAAACATCTTAGAAAACATGTGTTTTGCAGATTATATCGACCGTATTACTTTCCAGAATCAGATATGGTCGTTCAATGAAATGAGCTCACTGATGAAAACGTTTCATAACAATAAATTGTATCACGACGCCTTTCCCGAGAATCGGGGGACCTATCGACCCACCGAAGTCCGTTTTACCAAGATTTTGACTAAATATTCCACCGAATACAACAATCAGCTTTTCCTATACAATCTTTGTCAGGAATTGGGGATGGATAAAAAGGACGTCATCGCCCTTTTCCAAGAATTGCGATTAGTATATGATTTGCACGACGGAAATGCAGAGGGTATGGCCATTGTCGAAGATTTGTTCGAGGATTACAATATCAATAAATTGGATATTCGGCGAATATATCGATATTTAGACAAAAATATTAAAAAGGAGTTGGTTTTATTGGGCGAGGACGATGGCGAAAATGACCCCTTCGATACAGATGATTTATAGTGTAATGTGTATTTCCGGCTCCGATTTGCTGCCCCCTTTAGTCAACGGGGTATTTGCCCCATTTTTCAAATCCGCAATAGTCTTCGATTTTTCCAAGAGTTGCAATTGACTTTGTTTAGCCGTTTTTTCCATTTCCAATATCCGATTTTTCAACATGGTTATTTCGGCCGTTTGTGCGTCAATCTGCTGTTTTTGATGATTTAGTATATTCAATGCATCTTGGACTGTCATCTCGCGCGGCGGTTGCCCCTCCTGTTGAAGCATCATACCCGGCATAAGCGGTTTATTGAGTTCTATTTGTTGTTGTTTTTGTTGCTGTTGCTGCATTTGTCGCCGGGTTTCTTCGATTTCGGCGATTTGTTTCAATACATCGGGTTTCATTTTCGGTAGGCCGGGTTCATAATTTAGCAATAATTGGTCTATATCAACCATGAAAAACTGTTTAATGTCGGCCTCCCATGAATTCTTGATAAACATCTCCACCGTTTTAGGCGATTCTTTGAATACATGTTCGTTCTGCATTTCTAATAGTTTTCGTTTATCGAATGTATTATGCTCATGGGAAAAAACGAGGATGGTTTTCATCGGGTCCAGTTGGACAAAAGGTACAGTATAATCCTTCAAAAACGCCTTTTCCTCGGCCAATGCCGCCGTTTCTTCGTATTTGGTTTCATTTAGGAGTTCTTTGCGAAAGGCGAATGTCCCCGCGGTCGAATGACTCGGTGAATATGGGCCTGCCTGATACATTTTCTGTATATGTTTGAAATAGAGGTATATTTCACTCGAGCCCGCACACATTGCATGTGGATTCGCCAATAGTGTATCGACCGCATGCTCGACGCGCTCGGGTGGATAGTAATCGTCGTCGTCCATATAGACAATGAAGGAACCCTTGACGAAGGAATGCATATAGTTCCGTTTGGCACCCAGGGTCATTTTTTCGGCGACGGGGATATACCGGATTTGCTGTATTCCCGACTTGTCTACCAAATCCTGTATTTTATCGGGGCCGTCGTCCACAATAATCCATTCCATCCGATTCTTAGGATATGTTTGGTTTTTGAAACATTGGAACATGGTTGGTATAAAGGGTCGTCGGTTGAAAGTCGGCGTACAAATACTGACAAGGGGGTAGTACTTTTTCGATGGTTTAGACATATCTTAGAAAACACACAATAAGATATGTATTGGGGATTGTTTATATATTTTGGGGTATAATCTCTAAACCTGCTTTTTTCAATTACTATTTAGGTGATTTATATGAAACTACTACACTCCAAATAATACCGACCCAAGGGTATTAAGGATAGGTTGGCCATAATTTCCGGAACTGAACGATGTTTTTTTGGGTTGAACCTGTTTCTGTTGAACCTGTTTCTGTTGAACGGGTTGTTGTTGAACGGGTTGTTGTTGAACGGGTTGTTGTTGAACGGGTTGTTGTTGAACGGGTTGCTGTTGAACGGCTTGAACATTGTTTGTATTCGTTTCTTCAACTGGACCTGGAGCTTCTTGCTCTACTAGACTTTCATCTGTTGGACTTTCATTAGGTGGACCAACTTCACCTTCATCGGTTGGACCAACTTCACCTTCATCGGTTGGACCAACTTCACCTTCATCAGATGGACCAGCATTACCTTCATCGGTTGGACCAGCATTACCTTCATCAGATGGACCAGCATTACCTTCATCAGATGGACCAGCATTACCTTCATCAGATGGACCAGCATTACCTTCATCGGGTGGCTGCACATCACCCGCGCAAACCTGCACACTTTCATTAATATCTTCCATAGTTATACCATTTGCCAGGGACGCTTCGGCCATACTCTTTCTAAAATAAATCACCGCCAAAACAACAAATATAATAAACGAATTCAATGCCACCATGAGTGCTTTCAAACTCACCGTCGATACATTCGCCGTATAGTCCGCCATACCCAATAAAAGGACAATAATAATAATGATTTCATACAAATAAGTGAACCAGTTTTTCATAAACCATTTTATCATATCCTTTATACGGTCACCTAAAGTAATTGGATTGCATTCGTCGTGATAATCGGGTGCACACATATCATCTTTCGCAATCGGTTTACCATCTTCATCGGTTCCGCTAATATAGTAATTAATGTATTTGATAGTCTGGAAAAAGGTGAATTTCGAATAGAATGCTATTGAAAAATACGACATCATCAATATATAACCGCACATGAGCAAACCGGCCAACCAGGCAAAACTCGATGAAGAAATAACGTGCAATATATAGAAAAGGAAGAGCAGTATAACGCCGAAAATATTTAGTAGAAATACTACACCAGTCACCATCAAATTATCGGGATAAGCAACCGCATAAACGAGATATAATCCCATTGCAATATACATCATTATGGAGACCACGCTACTGGAGTTATTGTTCTGTTTCATGTAATCCGAAAACGAGAGTAAAATACTATTACCGACCAGCTGAAAAAATAAGATAATGAATACCAACAATGCCATAAATTGGAGTTTGCGATTCATCGAATCACTCAGTCGTGGAACCTGTATTTTTTCGATTAAATATGGCATGCCCTCATTAAATGCATAATCGACGACGGCGACGGGAACCAGGATAAAACGAGCTAAAAACGCAATGATTTGATTATAACTGGAGAATTCGTTGATATTGACACGTTGAATCTTAGGTCGATTTCCTTCAATGTCTTTATAGACCATTACAAAATACCAATTATAGACTACAAAAAAAGCGAATAAAAGAGCAATGAAATCCAATATATGTTTGTATATTAGGTCGAATTCATGTTTGTCAGTCGACCCCCCCGATTTATACAGTATGTCCGTGGCCGTTTTTGCAATCAAATTGGGATAAGTGATAAGTATAGTATCTATTGCATATTCGCAAAACCAGGTCATCCATTTGAATATGGGGGTCACTATACTTCCAATTACTTTACCTGCCGTATCTGCTTCTTCCTCTATATCGCCGTCTGCCCCCTCTTGAAACCCGTCTTTCTGTGGTAATCCGAATAGGGTACTTGCCAATTCTCGAATGGGTTTCAATATATCAATATTTCGTTGATTCTTTGTATCTTGGGTCGTTCCTTGGCCCGTTCCTTTGGTCGTTCCTTTGGTCGTTCCTTTGGTCGTTCCTTGGCCCGTTCCTTGTCCAATTATTTTCTCATAAATACTTTGCAATGGCGCCGTGGTAAAATTCAGTGGTTTCACACCCCCCTTCAATTGAGACAATTTAGTAAAAATAGGGTCATCGGAATATTCTTTTTTCGAGGGAATTTTCCATTTAGTCGTTTTTTCTACCATCTGATATTATATTATAATAACTATAATATAATACACTATTTTACCCATTGAATATCGACACTAACAATAATGTCCAAACCATTCCCCCTCCTCAAACCCCATATTATATCCCCGTTTCAAATTCTTAGCAATATCGGCCTTTTCGACGTCCTCGTCACCACGAGCTTTTTCGTTAGTGTCAATATCAAAACACCCATATAAACATCCTATAATACATCCATCTAAACAACCCAATACAAAGAAACAATTAGTTGTGATATATCGGTGAAACCAATCCCGTTTATGCATCGCCGCCACTGCCTTCCGTCTAGTCATATATATTCTCTCCGATTTTGTATTATACCCAAAATAAGCAGGTGTTTATCGCGCATATAACATGCCGCAATTCCCCCCAATAAACGACAATATATTGTATCTCTCTTCGAAAAGTGTCATATCGTAATTGTATTCATATAACATCCAGGACGGTTTTACCGAGACACCTATAGGTGTCCCATCCGTACCACATATCACATTGAAATAGGCGCCCGAGCTGTCAATTGTCGGTATATAGGTCGTCACCTCTAGTTCAATATTCTTGAATCGGCTCAGATTAATTGCCCCCGATGGCTGATATTCAAATGGACTCGTATTTAGGCAGAAATTGTAACAATAGAGTCCGTCTTTGGCGGAGCCATTCGTTCTCACGTATTTCTCTATATAATCGAATATACCCCGCGTTTGCACATTTTCGCGATAATCCCCGTCCAGTAAAATACCCATGGTTTCTAAGATGTCCTTATGATTATCCGAAGAATATGCCCCCGTGATATAGTACCCCGTGTTATACCCGGAAACGGGCTGAATAATGGGTCCCGTCGTAACAGTCGAGCCATTGGAAAGCTTAATATTGGTCTGACCCTCGGGCAAATAACTCGGCGCAGGAACAACGTCCTGTGGTTGTGACAGATATGGCCAATTTGTATAATTACTCCATTCGTTCCGCAAATTGACATCATTCCGGCGCAAATACCACATCCAATTCGTAATCATACCGTTCGAATTCAGCTTGACGCGACTACTTCCGGTCACATTCAAGAAATCGTATTGGAAAACGTCTTTGACTAAATAGACCTGGTCCTTGGCCGCAAACAACTTCGATTCATCGTTCGACAAGAAACAATAGGTCGACATGAGGTGTATGTCCGCATTCCACGTCATCGTCGTATTCACATATGCCCCCTGTGATATATTGGCCGCGGGCGGCGTCTGTAGAAACCGATACAACTTCATTCGCTCTAAATTATAATCGGGGGCGACATAGGGATATAAATTCGTATAGTCGAACACGTCGCGGACTTGGAAGAGTTCTTGCGTCGACCGCATAGTCACGGTAATAATCAATTCATTGTATTGGAGTGATATTAGGGGGAATGCGCACCGACTGTCCAAAGTGAACCACGTATTAATCGGTATATAGAGAGTCTGACCGCGAATGGACGGCTCCTCGCCCGCCACCGCACCACTATAAAAAGCCGACGGATAAGCATTTGCCCTGTTCGACGTATTAGCGGGGTCATAGAAATAATTCGTATTACCCGACATACGATTAAACAGGTCCTTCTTGTCGCTGTTGAAATCGCGCTCTACCATTGCGGCTAAATATTCGCCACTATATCGCTGAAGGGTTTGCGACCCACAGCTGATTTCTATCCATTTAATCATATTGGCACCTATATTGCGAATCCATCTAAACTCATATGGCGCCCAGGTATAATTATTTTCCGGACAGGGGTGATATATCGGACTCCATATATCCGGCAGAGTAACGACCAAATACGTGTCCATCAGCAAATCGGCGTAACGTTTCATTTTGAATGTAAATACGGATTCTTCGGTCGGTCTCAAATCGCGCGACCCCTCATAATCCAGCCGGAACTTCTGAAGACCGAAATTAGTATATTTAGAATAGGTGACCGTGAAAAACGTTTTCGACGGATTTCCGGTCAACATGACATTGGCGCTTCCTTCACTAATAATATTGAGCAATCCGCCGGCCATAATAATAATATACTATATAGTGTTACATTTTATCTTATTTTATACTCAGTTATATTATATGCATTGGATTCGATTGTTCACTATAGGAATCGTTTTCGTTTTATTATTTTACATATTTTATCGCGTTTTACAAAGATATGGATTGTCCCCCCAGTCTATTACCGAATCGCCGGGTTTGGTCGAGGGCTTTAGCTTCACTCTGACGCCCACTCCCGCATCCGAACTTGCGCAAATGCAGATGTCTAGTCCACCGGGAGTAGTGAGTACGACGAGCAATTATCCCCTCGGACAATATGCGATAAAGGGGTCGTATAATTCCGCCTGTAGTGGAACCTTGGTCACCCTTCCTGCGCTCAAATACGTATTATCGCGCGGTTGTCGATTCTTAGATTTCGAGGTCTTTTTAGTGAACGGCACGGTGGTCGTTTCGGTTTCCACCGACTCTGCGCATTTAGTCAATCCCAGTAATGTCATTCATTTAGACGGTAATACGGGGATTTTAGCCACTTTAGCCACATCCGGGTTTTCGACACCCTGTCCGAATCCGGCCGACCCCCTTTTCGTCCAGTTACGTATCAAGTCCAATAATAATGATATATATCGTCTCGTCGCTATGGCCATTGCCAATAATTTCGCCAATAGTAATCTATTGTTCAATGGTCCAGTGACGGCCAGTACCCCCATGAGCGAATTAATGGGGAAAATTGTCTTGGTCATTGACAAAACGGTCGCCCCCGATTATGCCAAATACCCCGCATGCGACCCTGGTGCCAATGATTGCTATAATCTATCTAAATATGTCAATATAGTGGCCGGTAGTCAGACACTAAGAACATACAATTATGGACATCTATTGGATATGCGTACGACGCCGCCCAGCATCAATGACGACGGTCTCACTACCACCTTTGTAAATCAGGGTCTGACTGAGGCTATTCCGCAGGTGAAAGCCGGTAATTCGAACAATCCCGACCCCACGCCCTTTTTCTTGAATTACGGTGTAAATACAATACTATATCAATATAGTCGAAATGATGCCGGTCTTAGTGAAATCGAAACTGTATTTAGCGGGGTTAAATTCGCGGTTGCGCCGATGGCTCGCGTAATAAATTATCTCAATAATAGCCCGGTCACACCACCCGAATCAAATACATTGGCTGAACTATCGTCGAATATTGGCTATATTACTGGCAATGGTACTGGCGATGGTACTGGCTATACTAGTGCTAATGGTACTGGCGATACTAGTACCTCCGGTAGTCTGTTTGATGAGATTACGGGTATGGGCGGCAATACTAGTAATAGTAAATAGATTCCAAAATATTCTGTCAAATAATATTCCTATACTATATAGATGTCGACTAAGAGTCACAAGTTTAATACCGAATTGTGTGATAATGATATGACTTTCCAAGATTGTGAGCTGGCCATTCTGCGCCATCAGGTCGATATGAGCGAAGAAATCGCGAATCAGGGCAAGGTCAATGGTCCCGAAATAAATAAAATGATTGGCGTCGTCGAGGATTTCCTCATTCGGAAAAAACTCGTCTGTTATGGTGGAACCGCCATCAACAATATTTTGCCTAAAACCGCCCAATTCTATAATCGCGAAGTCGAAATCCCCGATTATGATTTCTATTCGTCGACCCCGCTCGAAGATGCAAAGGAACTCGCCGATATTTTCTATAAACTGGGTTACGAGGACGTCGAGGCAAAAGCGGGGTCCCATTTCGGGACCTTCAAAGTCTTTGTCAATTTCATTCCCATGGCCGATATTACACTTTTGCCTAAACCCCTTTTCGAATCGGTCAAAAAAGAGGCGGTTACGATTGCCGGTATTAAATACGCCCCGCCCAATTTCCTAAGAATGAACATGTTCTTGGAGCTGTCGCGACCCGCGGGCGACGTTTCGCGATGGGAAAAGGTGCTGAAGCGTCTAACTCTCCTAAATACCCATTATCCGTTTACCACGGACAAGACGAAATGCAGTACCGTCGATTTTCAAAGAAAGATGGAAACGGCCAAATACGATTCGGAGAAAATATACCTAAAGGTCCGCGATACATTCATCGACATCGGCGTCGTCTTTTTCGGCGGATTTGCCAATAGCTTATACGCAAAATATATGCCTAAAGACCGGAAAAAGAAACTCGCTAAAATCCCCGATTTCGACGTTTTATCGGAAGAGCCGGAGAAGACCGCCACCATTGTCGTCGAGCAACTCACGAGCATCGGTATAGCCGATGTCAGTGTCATACAGCACGATGCAGTGGGTGAAATCATCCCCTATAACTTGGAAATCCGCGTGGGACCGGAAACGATTGCCTTCATATACAAACCATTTGGCTGTGTCAGTTATAACAAGGTCATAGTCCAGGACAAAGAGGTGAAAATTGCGGCAATTGACACCATGCTCACCTATTATCTGGCCTTTTATTACGTCGATAAACCGTATTATCAGCGCGACCGTATTCTCTGCATGTCCATGTTCCTCTTCGACATACAACAGAAGAACCGTTTAGCACAAAAGGGGGTATTGAAACGCTTTTCCACCGATTGTTATGGAAAACAGGAGACATTGGACGATATTCGGGCGAAAAAATCCGATATGTTCAAAGAGTTGAAAGACAAAAAGGGGACGCGCGAATACGACGAATGGTTCCTAAAATACAATCCCGCGGACATCTTAGGAAAACGGGGATTGCCTAAATCATCCGACCATACCAAAGAATCGTCGCCCAAACCCGACATCAAAAATATCGTGGCATCCAGGGTAAAACTATACTCGAAAACGCCGGGTAAGACACCCAGTCCGGCCCCGAAAAAGAGACGGACCGTACATCGGAAAAAGCCGAAGAAGAAAGCCACGCGCCGCACTAGAGGGGGGGGGGGAAATGCAAAAACGGGTATTATAAATACCGTCAACTCGTTGTATAACAACATTAACCAGTTGACTTTACCAGAGGTGGAATTCATATTATCTGTTAAGCGCGAACAGGTCCTCGAATCAGTCGAAGAACTCGCACGACAATTGTCCGAAACCACCTTTTTTATACCCGGTAGTAAAGACAAGATAAAAAATAAGATGAACAGTATCTTAGCAAAAGTGAAGGATTTGCTCACTATGGATAGGTTTGAAAAGGTCCCCCTAGACGAATATCAAAATTTGAAAAAAGAGGTGGAATATTTCGAAATAGTCGAACACGAATTCGTCTCATTGGGCAAGTTCCAAAGATATTCTATAGTAATTAGTAAAGAATTATTGGATTTGGGGGCCTGGTTCGATGTTTCATGGAAACAGGCGACTTTCGAACGCAAAAAAATCTTCGTCCACGTTAGTGATGATTCGATATTTTTTAAACCGACACAATTATATGTTCTCAAAGAGGCGAACCATACATCGGAAAAAGCCGAAGAAGAAAGCCACGCGCCGAACTAGAGGGGGATATTTGTACTAAATAGTCCCCGTCTATGAATTGTATTATAGACTCCTGTAATACAATTGTAATTTACAACCGACTGCATAAATGCAGCCGAAAAACATTTAGTGTTATATATATCAACCAAAAACCGGAATGATAGATAAAATCATCGGCGGTTTACAAATAATCGCGATAATGTTTGTATCGCTATATGCATTCGTTATACGGGGCGATTTCATCTTAGACATGGCTTATATTATGTTTATATTGCTGGCCTGTTTTTCGTGGGTCTTTTTCGACAGTGCCTGTTTTGCATCTCAGTACTATATAAACCCCTCTATGACGGAATCCGATGACTATATTATTCCTAAACCAATAAGCGATTTAGACTACTTCTTCGGCCACCATAAATTCATGGTGGCCATTTTCTTCGCAGTATGCGTGGGTCTTACGTGTGTATCCGTTTTCTTAGTAAATCGCCGGACCAATATAATGCCTAAATGGGCGGCAACGGGATTCATCGTCGTCACTATGGGCTATTGGTTACTCAACCGTAATACGATACATTCGGTCGCGCATTGTTATTTCGAATACCTATATTTATTGTATTTGGCCTATATCGTTTATTTATGGTGTTGGGTCTGGGGACTGCGACATTTCAAATAATAAACCTTCGTTCGTTCGTTCACATACGATTTTATATCGCTATACAATAAATGCCCACGCGTTCGGAACGTCTCAAAAATGCCTTCATCACCGTGCATGCACTTGAACAACAGCAGCGAGAGGAAGCGAGCGAGGCCCGCCGGGAATTCCAAGAGGCAATGCGAGTTCGCGAACAAGCCCAAGAAACCTACCGTTTGGCTAAACAGTTGTATGAAACGGCGAAAACGAATCGCGAGCAAAAAAGCGTCGATTTTCGCAAGAAATATCAGGCGCATTATCAGGCGTTGCTGAAAAAGAACGCCGCGGGCAAACTCTATTTATCCGATATGAATACTACTGTCATGAAGACGGCCATGATGCCGGTAAAACCGATTGTTCCGCCACCGAAACCCGCTTATATACTCAATCTCAAGCATTTGGCTAAACGGATGCCCCGCGAAATAATGGACCATATTGCCTCCTATATTATGTATGACACCCGGACCCAAATCTTAGAAAAACGATGGAATCCGATGAGTCTATTGAATCAATTTGGGCAATATACTAAGAAGGGGCTACTCCGGAGTATATGTCGGAGTCGATATATGACGGGTATTACCAGTTGGACGCCCGAAATGCGGGAACAATACAAAGAATTTTACACCGTGGATGAATGCACCGTCCGTCTCAAATTCTTGGTCCACACACTGAAACGGGAGAATCCGCAATTCGCCTATGATTTCTTGCGCCGAATGTCGATTCTGAAAAAGGCGATGGGGGCGCGCAATATGAACCGTTATGTTGCGGTATATTTGTAGTCATAACAAATATAAACATCTTACTATATTTGTTATTAATGGCAGAAATGAATCGCCCCAATACGATACAATATATATTGAATGACGACGTTGATTTCCTAAGAAATACGGTCGGATTTTACAACGACCATGATTATAGAGAAAATTACGATACTTATTATTTGGATATTGTCAACGCCATAAATCGAATCATAAATAATTCGGCAATGATAAATGATGCCGTAGGGGACAATGATATTGAAGCACATGTCGACATAGACCCCATATACAACAATCGCGAAGAAGACGATTATGGCTTACCTGAGCCGATGGACCTCGACAACGACTTCGAAGTCGACGGCGAAGAACCCGATATAATACCGCCATTGTCGACCCCCGTATGTCCACCAATGACCCCGGAGCAATTTTTGTCCCATTTAGGCGAAAATTGCGTCATTTGTTTTAGGGAATTGCAGTTAATCGACATCACGGTCACGCGGTGTGGTCATGTGTATCACGCCTCCTGTCTGAATACATCCCTAAATTATAATACTAATTGTCCTACTTGCCGACTACAACTGATGTAGTTTACTGTCTCACTGCAAAAGCATTGTGAATATTGTCCGATACGGGCTTGAAACTGCTGTCGACGAAGTTGATGGGGTCACTGCGCCCAATTGGCGCCATGGACGCCACCACATCTTCTTCTAAAGTGGCGGGTTGGGCGGGATTCATTTCGCGCAAATCCGCCTCACGCTTAGCCGCGGGGGCGGTGTATTGCACATACGCCGCCTTGGGCGAGGGCTCCACGCTTCGCCGCAGCAATTCATATACAACAAAAATGGCCAATATGCCTAAAGCTGGATTGGTATATAAAAAGAGATAGACGACGGAACAGAAGAGGACAATAATACTAATGGGCGAATCGACGTACCGACGTACTAAGTCGGGCAACTGGACAGGTACAACTAGATACAATATGAAAACAATGAATAATATAGCTTCCAAAGGAGAAACCGATTTTACCAAATCGTTGAGTTTCATTTAATATATATCATATAAAAACATATTTTCCATATTTAGTGGGGGTGTGAATACTTTATTTTTCGACCAATTCGGGATGTAAATAGGCTAAAATCCCCCTTTTGTCTATTGGTGGAATTGTGTTGTATTGGGGATACTGGGTCATCATTTCTTCGATGAGGTGACTTGGCTCAACCGTGATGAATAGATGTCGATTTTGCCATATAGTGTTGGCCAATGTAGTCTGATACGCGATTTCATAGGGGGTCTTGACCGTTTCTTCGAGGGGGGGTTCCGCCGGTTTTGATAATTGCCAAATGAGGTATTGATATAGATAAGACGGGGTCGTTTCGGCGAAGAAATGTTGGGCAATTTCCTTCGCCGCTTTTTCGAAGTTGCCCAGGCCCACATATTGCCCCCGTGTAATAATGCAGTCGCGCGATTGCATCGCGCGATTACGGTCGTCCATATAGGAAACCGCCTTCAAAATCACCAATGTCATAGTGTGTGTATTTTTGTCGCTCGAGTGACGCAGTCGTGGTCGGAACAGATTATATCGATTATCCCATAAATAATCTATTATATTGTCCCGCCAATACCAGCTCTCGGCGTAGAGTCGGACCAGTTTAGGCGGTTTTGCACATACCAATGGTCGGATAAATTCATTGTATTGGCATATCCAGTCCTCCGTCGCGGGCTCATTCTCGGATGCGGCTATATTGAAATGTTGAAATGCTTCTAAATGGTCGCCGTCGATATTGTCCAATTCCATGGGGGTTTTATTTAGGCGATAATTGGCGATTTCGACCATAAGTCGGAATACGAATTCTTGTTTATTGGTGGTGTCCATGGGAATGTTTGTGTTATTGGTGGGGGTTATTTCTATAAATGGGTTCAATTTTATGTATATGTAAAATTGAATAAACGGTTCGGTACATACTTTATAACAACCATGTCGAAAAATACTAAGAATTTCTTTGCTAAACGGTTTCCCTATCAACCCAATAAAAAGGGGAAGATGGGGGGCGTTTTATTAGAGCCGACCACATTTATGACGGACGAATATCGCGCCACGATTAGGGCCCATTCACATTTAGGGAAAAAGGGATATACTATTCCCAAGGAATTCTTAGTAAAAGACGATTTGGATTTCCTATATAAAGATTTATATTGCAAACCTTCGGCGTTTGGTCCGGCCGCCGCGGCAGCGGCGGCTGAAGCCGCGTTCCCCGTTTATCGCGAAAATACTAAGAAAATATACATTCCGCGATTTTACGGAATCGACCGATATGGACCCCCTGCGAAATCGGAGGTGGATAATTTAGGAGAATCGATTGACGTTCCTTTTGAGAAATCGCTGCGCGATTACCAAGACAATATTGTGGGGATTTATATGAATCATGTATCGAATTTAGATGCCAAGGCATCTTTAGACAAAGCCTTAGATGCCAAGGCATCTTTAGGGCAAGCCTTAGGTAAACCTTTAGAACAAGCCTTAGGTAAACCTTTAGACAAAGCCTTAGATGCCAAGGCATCTTTAGGGCAAGCCTTAGGTAAACCTTTAGGCGGTGGTATTCTCGAAGTGCCATGCGGCAGAGGGAAGACCGTAATGGGTCTCAAAATCATCTCCTTATTAGGAAAG
>Ga0114963_10001428_pt1 | contig 16503 bp, 13 predicted proteins | sample C_131016_EF_Meta_FD_87019 | JGI IMG/M metagenome (GOLD analysis project Ga0114963, IMG submission 87019) | Freshwater microbial communities from Lake Croche, Canada to study carbon cycling - C_131016_EF_MetaG | ecosystem: Environmental > Aquatic > Freshwater > Lake | place: Lake Croche, Canada...
AGCACCGTGGCCGCCAGCCGATCCGGCAGTGCAGAGGCCAGGCGCTGGAGGATGTAGCCCTCGAACGCTGATAGCTTGCCAGGCTGTCGCGGCCGTTCGCGATAATCTGGCCCTCGATCATCACGAGAGCCAACGTGAACCGCATCGCCAGGGGGGTCCCGATTGGACGCCGATTACCCCGCTAACGGGGTCCCTTTTCCACGCCTATTCACATCCAGCGCTTCGAGCGAGGCAGTGGCGGCGAGCAGGGCGCCGCCCAGCGCATCTCTGGCACCCCAGCGGCGCAGCGAGGCCACGCAATCCTCCGCGGTGACGGCTGTGCCGTCATGCCAGAGCAGGCCATCGCGCAGGATGAAAATCCAGACCAGGCCATCGGGGCTGCGGGTCCAGCTTTCGACCATCTGGGGCTGGGGCTCCCAGCGGTCATTCATGGCGAAAAGGGTGTCGAAGACCAGGTATGCGAGGCCACCGCGCCGGCGGTCCGCGACAGAACTCCTCAAAAGAGGGGCGATGCCCTCGACAATCGTCGGACCTTCATTCCCATGCACACATGATCGGTCTCAGCGGCGCCGGGGAATTGCAACAGCCCTCCCGGCCCCTCAGAAGGCGTAGGCGAGCGAGACCGTGAGCATGTGGCTGGCGCCGCCGCCGGCAAAGGTCCGGGCGTCGTAATCCAGCAGCAACGAGGCCGGGCCATGGCGGAGCTGCACGCCGACCCCGCCTCGAAAACCGCTCTGCGCACGAATGCCGACCGGGCCGGTGACATAAGCCTCCTGCAGAAACAGCCGGTCGGCCAGGCCTACAGTCATGTTGCGGCGGTCCTGGTTGAGGGCAATATCCCAGCCGGCGCGGGCCTGCGGGGTCACGCGCCAGGCGCCGAACTGCATGGGATGGCTGACCTGGCCGCTGAGGCCCAGGATGGTGCTCGTCGCGGTCTGTCGCGGCAGCGCGGCGGAGGCGTGGATGGCATCGGACTCGCTGTAGCCGTTGATGCTCATCGATGCATGAGTGAGCCGCGCCGTGGGGCCGAAGACGAAGCCTTCGTGGGTAAAGTTGTGGCCGCCGGTCAACGCCACCAGATGGCCCTCGCCCGAGGGCTTGCCCCGGCCGATCAGGCCATAGACGCCCGTATCGCGGCGGATGTCCCAATCGCCGAAGACATAGCTGTATTGCAAGTCGAGCCAGGAGTTGCCATGCGTCGCGGTGATGAAGGGGCTGACGGCGCCGCCCTGGCCGTTGATCCGGCTCGAACCCCATAGCGAGGCTGCGGTGTCATAGTAGCTCACATTAAGGCCGGCGCGGATATTGGGGGTGACGCGGTAATCCATGCCCACCGTGGACGCCCGCACCGAGGGATCGGTCGAGGCGCGGCCCAGCGTGCCGCCGGAGGGGCCATAGGCATAGGCCGGTGCGGTCGATGCATTTAGCGAGGCAAAGCTGAAATTGCCGGTGATGAAGGTGTTAAAGCGCGGCAGGGGCGCCTGGCCCTCAACCGGTTGCATCAACGCCTGGCCGGTCCGCAGGTCGAACAGCCGGTTGTCCGCATGCGCTAGCAGCGTGCGGCCGACCGCCATAGCGCTCTCGCCGGTAGCCCGCGCCATGGGCAGTGCGGTGGTCTCTAGTGACTGCAGCGCCAGCGGATCAATATAGGTCGGCAAGGTCAGCCGATAGACCAGGAACATGTTGTCGGCATCGGCACCAGAGGGGTCGGAATAACGGTTGCCCTGCATGCTCCCACTGGTGGTGATGAAGTCATTGTCATTGGCAATGACCAGGAAGAAATCATTGCGCCGGTTGCGATCGAGCGCCGGCAGCAGGGCCATCCCCTCCCACTTCTCATAGAGGTTGTTGCGGTCGTTGGGGCTGCCGTTGCGCAGGCCGAAGCGGCTAAGCTGGATGTTATCGTTGATGTTAATCAGAGGCGTCTGGCTGACCGGGGTGATGCCTGCAGCGAGCACACCGTTCGGCGCCACGGTCGTCGTGCCCTCGTATGCGGTGCCGGCGATATTGGTGGCGCCACGAGTGTCGAGCAGCAGCACCTGGCGGTATTGCGAGGTTGCCGAGGCGAGCGAGTATCCGTTGCCGCTGTCGCGTGCCAGCATCAGGTATTGGGTGCGGTTGAGCGCCAGCACCTCAGATTGCGCGGCGACCTGGGTAGCGCCGGTAGCCGTGGTGTAGCGTGGCAGCTGGACGATGTAGTGGCCGGTCTCGGCCGGCGCCGAGGGATTGGAGATATCATAGGTGATGAGGCGGGTGTTAAAGCGCAGCGCGCTGCTGCCGCCTAGGCCGCCATCCTGCCGCGTCGCACTTTGCAGCAGGCCCGATAGGAGGCGGCCATCGGGGCTGAGTGCTAGGCCCTCGAAGCCCTGGTTGTTCTGCCGCCCGGTCACCGGGTCGGCTGGCACTGGCGCGCGCTGGCCGGTGGCCGGGTTGTTGGATGAGAAATTATCGCTGCCCTGGCGGATCGGGATCAGCGCATCGGGCGGCCGGATGGCATTGAGCAGCGTGCCGTCGGCGCGGTAGCGGTAAATGTAGGGGCCGTATTCGTCGCTGATCCAGAAGCTGCCATCGCGGCCGCGGACCACAGCCTCATTGTCAACCGAGACCCGGCCATTGCTGCCGGTCGGTAGGTTGGGGAAGCCGTTTGCGGCGGCGCGGAAGCCGGACGGGTCTAGGCCTGTGGTGGGCGTGCCATTGGCGTCTCGCAGGCCGATCGTCTCGGTCAGGCTGAGGCGCATCTGGTTCTGCTGGTCGGCGCCCGAGGCCTGGCCGGCGGTACCAAAGGGGCTGAAGGCCACGTTGAAGCGCTGCAGCCGGCCCTGGTAGTCGACGGTCCCTGCGATATTGTAGCCGCGGTCGGGCAGCATGAAGAAAACGCCGGAATAGCTGCCATCGGCGCCACGGCGCCATTTCGTAAGATCGGCCACCATGCCCGAGCCCAGGCTGCCCAGCGTGTCGCCGAAGAGATCGCGAGCCTGGGCGCTAACACGGCCCACGCCGGTTAGGCCATGGTTCTCGAAGGTTTGGTCGCCAAAGGTGGCTGTGCTGGTCTGTGCTTCGGCGCCGTTCGCCAATGTCATGGCGACGCCCGCAAGCAAGAACGCCTTGAGGCTGGGTCTAAGGAACATGACGGCGTCTCCGGGGCGGCTGATTACAATGTGTGTAAGGTCTGCGGCCCGCAGAGGCAGGTCCATGGATGTTTTGTGAAAATCCAATTATTGTTTCACGATCTCGGTCTGGCGATCCAGACGGGTGCCGCTGGCGGTCAGGAAGCCGCGGGGCGGACGGAAGCTGATCCTGGCGCCGGGCGGTATGGCGGACCGCGGCGCCTCGGCTGCGGACCCAACGTTGGTGAAGGCGCCGGCCCGGGCATTCCGGTGGCGGCGACTGCTGGAAATGGGGCGCTACGGCACGATCGACGAGTTGGCGGCTGCCGAGAAGATCAACTCATCCTGCGTCTCGCGGCTGCTGCGGCTCACGCTGCTCGCGCCGGATATCGTCGAGGCAATCCTGGATGGGCGACAGCCGGACGGCGCGACGCTTCCGGGGCCGATGGAGCCGTTTCCGGTGGAGTGGAAGCGGCAGCATCGAGCCACATCGCATGGCCCAGTCAAATCTGGGACCCGAACGCGACGCCGCCGCCTCGATGACAACCGGCCGGCGTCGAAGCGGGCGATGAAGGGCTTGCCGCAGACCGGTGACAGGCCGGGAAGTTCGGGGGTGGATTCGACGTTGGGGGGGTATGGCGTCCGAAATCGATAGGGTTTGGGTCTCGCAACCGAATCCTATTGCTGATCAAGCCGTTGCGCCATGTCGGCTAATCTTGGTGAATAATCCGGGTTAATTACCGTCAGCGCAGAGCGGCTTTCTTCATCATCCGACCCAAGGCAAGAACCAACATCCCGAAGCCGAAGGACAGCAACGAGGCCGGCTCTGGTATCGGTGAGATGCTCGCAACGCCCATGCGGTCGATGTAGTCGCCATAGATCACGCTCGACAATCCAAGCAGGCCTGCCCAAGCTGTTTCCTGTTCGAGAAAGCCGTTGCCCGACACGAGGTTCATACGGCCATTGTTCAGAACGCAGTCCGCACCACCGGCGAGGATCGGTGCGATGGCGTCATTGGCGAGGCAGCCCGAGTTCAGAACTGCGTTGAACAACAAGGCAAACGGATAGAAATTTTGTCCGACAAGCGCCGTCGAGAACATGTCGAACGTGTCCCTGCCCGGCCCGTAAAAGTTGTGCCCCACCTGGAAAGCTGTGGTCGTGAGCGAGCCTGCCGTGATGGCGTTTGGGCTGGCCGGACCGAATACATAGGTGCATCCGATGCCCGTTACGGTCGCATTGGCGCCACCGCAGAACGGATCATTTCCGCCATATGGAAGCAAAGGCGCAAACGTGAGCGTGAGATTGGAGAAGAACTGGGACGTGGCCTCGGGCTTCGGTCTGTACTCGGTGAGCGGAAGGCTTGGGGGAGCTGCGATCCCACGTTCCAGCGCGATACTCGCATCATTCCAGTGCCAGTCGAGGGAGAAACTGCCGATGGCCCATCCACGGTAGTCGATGAAGCCATCGACGAATCGCTGATACGGTGTGGCTTGCGCGGACAATGCGAAGGCGAAAAAAGCGAACGCATAGGCAATGGCGGCCAAGTTGCGCCCTGGATGTTTCTGCATGGTCGATCTCCTTCCGAGAAACCACGGCTTGCAGAATGTCAAGCCGCATATGGCCGGAAGCTGAGACGACACTCTGCGACAGCAAACGTCTTTGACCTGTGTCAAACTCGACGCGATCGTGGTGATGCGGGGCAAGCCCCGGGCGGTGGTAAGCGACACCGGCACGGAGCCGAAGTCGACCTCGATCTCGTGCTGGCCCAGGAGCGGCATGTGGGGTGGCACTACATTGCCCCGGGGGAAGCCCACCCAGAAAGCGTTTGTCGAGAGCTTCGTGCTCCACGATGGCGACGTGGCCTAGCAGAGGGTCTGCGCCCCCCGAGCTTTGCTGCCTACAATTCCCCCACTTGCTTGGCGCGGTTGATTATATCGGCAGGCTACGACTTTCCTCGAGCCCGTAGCCCTTCAACTCCAACCTGTCAGCGAACACGCTTACCGTCGAGAACGCCGTGCGATCCGGCGTCTCAACCATGCCCTTCATGTTCAAGAAGTGCTTGCCTCCCAGCGTGCCATAATTGCCTGCATGGTTGTGGCCGTTGAAGAAAGCGACGAAATGCCGGTAACCGGCGATGCGTTCCACGATCTCCTCCCAACCCCAGAGGTTGTGCTCGTTGGCAGGGAAAATCGGGTAGTGGCAGAGCACGACCATCTTCTGCCCCGCGGCTTCAGCGGCATCCATGGTGCGGAAAAGCCACGTCGTCTGGTCTTCCGACAGGCCGCCATTCCATATCTGCGCATTGGGCGCACGGGTCTCACGCAGCGAAGCCAGACGACGCTCCGCAAGGGCGCGCTTGGCGCTTCCCTGCGGATTGGCAAAAAGCGAGAGGTCGTTGCCGTCGAGGACGATGAACTTCCAGCCGCCGCCATCGAAGTCGTAGTAGGCGCGGCGAAGGCCGGCGGTGCGGTTGACCGCGTGCAGCCAGTCCGCTGCGACCTCGTAATCATGGTTGCCGAGTACAAAGAAGTGCGGATGACGCATCCGGTCATAGACAGGCAGAATGTGACTGTAGCTTTCGTAATGTCTGTCGATGATGTCCCCGAGCGTCACCACGAAAGACAGATCTTCACCGTTCATCGCCTCCACGGCCTCAGCCACCTTCCAAAGCGAGTTGGCATAGAAGCGCGTGCGCCGCGGCGGCACCGGGGCGTATTGCGGGTCTGCGATCAAGCCGAAGCGGAAGAGCGGCGCCGATGTCTGAGCGACGACCGGTGACGAAAATCCTGTGAACGGTGTTACCAGCCCGCCCATTGCGGTTGCTGTGAGGAGGCGACGTTTAGCGAGCATGGAACTGTCCTCGGTGTCTTTATAGATTCCTTGGCAACGCAGAATGACGAGCGTCCCGCTTGTTCCGTGACCATCCGGTGAATTAGTTGGCGGCTGGCATCTGACAGCAGACCTCGATGTACCCGCCGACATCCCCGTGCTTCCGCTATCGGCGAAGTGAACGGAACTGAACGTGACGGAAAACTGATGGCAGTTCATGCACCAAAAACGGCTGTCCAACCGAGTTTTTATCGACGATGACAACATCGTCGGCCACTGCTGCTTCTATTGGAACCGGCTGATCGAGATGTCGTGGGGCACCATGCCCATCGCGCGGCACGGGCGGGCGCATCGGTTCTGATCAGCTGGCTTTGGATGAGGCGTCCGGGCAGAAGCATTTGCCCGGAAGCCTTAGGCGTTCTCGAGCAACTCCTCCGGCGCCGTCGCCGGCATGTCGAGGCGCAGCCCGGTCCCCGCATCGAACAGGTGCAGCGCCTCGGATGGCAGCCGCAGGCACAGGCGTCCGCCGGGCACCACCTCGACCGCGCCCGGCAGCGCGACGACGAATTCCGCCCCGTCGAGTTCCCCGTGAACGAGATGCCCGGCGCCGAGTTCCTCGACGAACTCAACCGGCAACTCAATGGCATCCGCCGTGCCGGGCGGGACAAGCTGGACCTCCTCCGGCCGGATGCCGAGCCGCAGCCCCCCAGCCGGCACACCGCCGAGCCCAGGAACGGGAAGAAGGGTTCCCGAACCAAGGCGCAGCAAGCCAGGCTCTGCCAACTCCACCTTGAGGATGTTCATCGGCGGGGAGCCAATGAAGCCCGCGACGAAGAGGCTGGCGGGGCGCCGATACACATCCCGCGGTTTGCCGACCTGCTCGATGCGGCCGGCATTCATCACGACGAGACGGTCTGCAAGCGTCATCGCCTCCACCTGGTCATGCGTGACGAAGACAGAGGTGCCGCCGAGGCGGCGATGCAGGCGACGGATCTCGATCCGCATCTGCACGCGAAGCTTGGCGTCGAGGTTCGAGAGCGGTTCGTCGAAGAGGAAGACCTGAGGTTCCTTGATCATCGCACGTGCCATCGCCACACGCTGGCGCTGCCCGCCGGAGAGTTGCGCGGGGCGCCGCTCAAGGAATTCTTCCAGCCCAACGATGCGGGCCACTGCCTCGATCCGCGCCTGACGTTCCGCTTTCGGCCGGCCGAGAACCTTCAGCGAGTAGCCGATATTTTCGGCCACCGTCATGTGCGGATATAATGCGTAGTTCTGGAACACCATGGCGCAGCCGCGTTCGCGTGGCTCGAGCTTGTTCACCACACGCCCGGCGATTGCAATCTCGCCATCATCAATCGTCTCCAACCCCGCGATCATGCGCAGCAGCGTGGATTTGCCGCAGCCCGATGGGCCGAGGATGACGACGAATTCGCCATGCGCGATCTCGAGGTCGATGCCGTGCACGACCTTCGTGGGGCCATAGGCCTTCGCGACGCGACGGATGGAAATCTCGGCCATGGGCGTCTCACTTATCTTGGTTGATCAGGCCGCGCACGAACCAGCGCTGCATGAAGACGACGACGAGAAGCGGCGGAAGCATCACCATCAGCGTGCCCGCCATCGCGACATGCCAGCGCGGCGGTTCGCCGAAGAGCGGCCCGGGTACAATGCGCTGAAGCTGCATGACGGCGGTGCCATAGGCCGGGTCGGTGACGACCAATAGCGGCCAGAGATACTGGTTCCACGAATAGACGAACATGATGGTGGCGAGCGCGGCCATGTTCGCCTTGGATAGCGGCAGCAGAATATCCCAGAAGAAGCGGAGCGGGCCTGTGCCATCCATCTTCGCGGCCTCCAATAACTCCTCTGGAACCGTCAGAAAGAACTGGCGATAGAGGAAAGTGCCTGTCGCGGTCGCTATCAGCGGTAGGATCAGGCCGGCGTATGAGTTCAGAAGCTGGGCTTCCGGCAGCACGATGCGCACGCCAAACAGCAGATCCGTCAGCGCGCTCAGGCCGAGCAGGTTGATGATTTCCTGGAAGGGCCGCAGCGCATTGGCGGCCACCGCGTAGGTCGGCACGATCCGCACTTCCAGCGGCAGCATCAGCGTGATGAAGATCAGCCAGAAAAACACCATGCGCAGGCGGTAGCGGAAATAGACGATGGAGTAGGCCGACAGCGCCGCGAGCACGATCTTTCCGGTCGTGACGCCGACGGCCATGATCAGGCTGTTCAGCATCTTAGGCCCGAACTGGGACTGGTTCCAGGTCGTGACGTAGTTCTCCACCATGTGGGCGCCGGGCCAGAGCGGCATCGGCACGGTGTTCACCGTGCGGAAATCATGCGTCGAGGCGACAAAGACGATCCAAAGCGGCAGCATCAGCATCAGCAGGCCCACCACCAGGATGGCATGCGTCAGCACGTTCAGAAGTGGGGTGCGTTCGACCATCTTCGCTCTGCCTCAGGTATAGTGAACGCGGCGTTCGACGTATTTGAACTGGAAGAAGGTCAGCACCACCACCAGCCCCATCAGGATAATCGATTGGGCGGCAGCCAGTGAGTAATCCTTCCCCTTAAAACCATCGGAATAGATCTTGAACACCATCAGGTCGGTGGCGCGCGCGGGGCCTCCGCCGGTGGTGATGTCCACGATGCCGAATGAGTTCACGAAGCTGTCCGTTATGTTGATGACGATGAGGAAGAACACCGTGGGCGCAATCAGCGGCAATTGGATGTCCCGCATCCGCCGCAGCACACCGGAGCCATCCATGGCGCCCGCCTCGACAAGGCTGCGGGGGATGGATTGGAGGCCAGCCAGGAAGAAGATGAAGTTATAGGCCACCATGCTCCATGCATTGGCCAGGGTGATCAGGATCATCGCATCCACGCCATCCAGCGCCGGATTCCACAGGCCGGGGAACCACTGGTTGATGGCGGAGACGAAGCCGGCATCGGGGGCGAAGATGAAGCGGAAGGCCAGGCCGACGGCCGGCGCCGCCACCGCATAGGGCCAGAAGAACACGAAGCGAAAGCCGCGATAGCCGGGCAATTCACGGTCGACGAAAAGCGCCAGCAGCATGCCGATGCCCATAGCGATGGCAGTGCTAGACAGGGCGAATACCACGGAGCGCTGCACCGAGTTCCAGTAGAGCGGGTCTTCCATCACGGTGAGGAAATTCTGCCAGCCAACCCACTGCATGTCGCCGCCGAAGGGCGGTTCAAGCGTGAAGGCCCAGAACAGCGCCTCCCCGGTCGGCCAGTAGAAAAAGACAAACACCAGTAGCATCTGCGGCAGGATCAGCAGCAAAGCGAGCCAGTGGCGGTCGAAGGTTACGCGCTTGCCGCTCATTCGGGCTTCCTATGGCTGAGGCTGCACCCCGGCAGCCTGATGGCAGCCGGGGTGTCTAGGCTGGCGCCAGAAAAGGCACCCAGGCTTCAGGGCAGTTCGCGGCCGCGCATCGTCTGCTCGAAGCGGCGCAGGATCTGGTTGCCGCGGGCGGTCGCGTCATCCAGCGCCTGTTGCACCGATTTCTGGCCGGTGAAGGCCGCCTGCAGCTCGGATTGGATCTCGGAGCGGATCGAGGTGTAGTTGCCCAGGCGGATGCCGCGGCTATTGGCGGTTGGCGGCGTGAAGGTCAGCGACTGGATGCTGATCTCGCGGCCGGCGTAACGTGCCTGGTTGTAGAAGCCACCCGCCATCATCTGCTGGAAAGCCGGCGTGGTGATGGGGATATAGCCGGTGACGGTCGGCATCCACTGCACCTCGGCCGGGGTCGCGATCCAGTCGAGAAACGCGGCGGCGCCTTCGTATTCACCGCGCGACTTGCCCTGCAGAACCCAGAGCGAGGCCCCGCCGACCAGCGAATTCGTGCGGCTCGTGCCTTCATAAACCGGCAGCATCGCAACGCCCCACTGCATACCTTCCGACTGCGTCGCGGAAACGACGCCGTGATTGGCGATGGAGGTGATGGCCAGCGCACAGCTGCTGTCGGCGAAGGCCTGTACGATGGTCTTGCCGGTCTGCGCCGTCTGGATCCGCATCAGCCCCTCATCCAGCCAACGCCGCATGTTGGTGATGTGCATGGGAAGGAAGCCGCGATTGATCAGCAGCTCGGCGTTCAGGCCGCCATAGCCGTTGTCACGCGTCGCGATGGGCTGGTTGTGGATCGCCGAAAGCTGCTCGAACTGCCAAGCATCGAAGTCAATCGCCATTGGGCAGGCGTGGCCGGCGGCTTTCAAGGCGCGCATGTCGCGCTCCAGCTCCTGCCACGTCGCCGGCGCGGCTGTGCGGCCGATGCTCGCGAAGGCCTGGCGGTTCCAGTACAGCATCGCGGTGGAGGAGTTGTAGGGGAAGGACCACATCTCCCCGCGCGAGGTCGCGTAGTAGGAAGCGACGCCCGGGAAATAGTCGGACCAGTTGATCCGCATGTTGAAGTCGCGGGCGAAGTTGACAGCGTTATAGGTCACGCCAGAGAGCATGAAGTTCACCGTGCCGGCGTCATAGATCTGGACGACCGTGGGATGCTGGCGCGCGCGATAGGCCGCGATGGTGTTCTGCTCGGCGCGGTCATAGCCGCCCTGGCCGACGCACACGGCCTCGAAGCGGGTCTGGCTTTCGTTGAAGCGGCGGCAATGGTCCGCCATCACTTCGCCGAGTTGGCCGGTCAGGCCATACCAGTATTCGAAGCGCTGGCGCTGCTGCGCCACGGCGTCCGGCACCATCGTGCAAAATGTGGCAACGGCCGCGACGGCCGCCCCGATCATGCGCTTTTTCAGCATTTTCTGCATCCCATCCGACTTTCGCATCACACTAATTTGCAACTCGGGGAGGCTTATCGCTCAGCTTTATGACGCTTCTGTCTCAGTCCCGGGACGCGGTGATGAACTTGGTAAGCACCAGTCGTTTTGGCGACCCAAGCTTTGGCATTGGGCGCCACATCAGTCTGCCAGGGGTACAGCGATCAAGAACGGCGGTACGCCGGGTTGGAGCAGTCCGCCATGGGCAAGGCGCAAGGCGATCGACTGCGCCCGCACGCGGCCGTTGCCGCGCGGTCACCACGAGTGCCGCCGCTTGTCGGCGCAGCGGCGCCACGCCGCGCAATGTCACGACACAGACGCGAATGCGTCACAAGCCCGGCGCTCACGCCGCCCTAATGTGGCGGCGACGCAACGGAGCGAGCTCGACATGCCCACCATAATCCGGCGCGCCGCGCTGGCGCTGCCCCCCGCCATGCTGGCGGCGCCGGCCCTGGCGCAGGCCCGGCCCATGGTGCTCGACCTGCCTTCCTACCAGCTGCGCGAGGGTTTTGGCCCCTGGTGGCGGGCAGCGGCGGAGGAGTTCGGTCGGCGCAACCAGGGCATCAGTATCAACCTCATCGAGGTGCCCTTCGAGCAGCACCACTCCCAACTCACCACGCGCTTCATCGCGAAGAATGCGCCCGACCTTTGCCATATCAGCGCACGCTTCTTCTACGGCTTCGCCGACCAAGGCTTCCTCGAGCCACTCGAGGCCCGCCTCGCCGCCATCGGCTGGCGGGAGCAGGATTTCATCCCGGCTCAGCGCGACATGAGGCGCGACGGCCGGGTCTATGCCCAGCTGCTGCTCGGCTATGCCTACGGGCTGTTCTACAATGAGGCGATGTTCGCGCAGGCCGGCGTGGCGCTACCGACGAATATGGCGGAGATGCTGGCCGCGGCGCAGCGGCTGACGCGCGACCGCGACGGCGACGGGCGGCCCGACCAGTTCGGCATGGTCTGGCCAACGGCCAATACCTCCAGCACCTATGTTTATCTGACCTACCTCATCACCGGCATGAACCGGGGCTGGATGGAGCATGGGCGGCTATTGCCGCGGCCCGTGCTGCAAGATGCGCTGGAGATGGTGCAGACCTTGCTGCGCAGTGGCGCGACACCTCCGGGGCTCGACGCCAACCCGGCCCGGCAACTGTTCTGGCAGGGCAATGCCGCGATGATCATCGACGGCTCCTGGGGCGTGGCCTACCGCAATGACAGCCCCGAAGCGCTGCGGCCAGTGCTGAAGGTGGCGCCGCTGCCACTGCCCAATCAGGCCGCCGGTGCCTCCAACGTGCTGGCCATCCCGGCCGATGCGCCGGCCGCGCGCAAGGACGCCGCCTTTCGCTTCATCGAGATGATCCAGTCCGAGGAGTGGCAGCGCAAATACGCCGAGATCGGCGGCAATCCGCCGGCGCGGCTCAACATGCTGAGCGACGAAGCCCGCCGCATCTGGCCCGAACTGCCGATCTTCGAGCGCGCGGCGGCACAGAGCACCGGCAGCTTCATGCCCCGCGGCAAGGAGGGTGAGTTCGGCCGCTTCAACGCCATCGTCGGCGAGCATGTGACCGCGATGGCCTCGGGGCGCATCGATGCAGCCCGCGCGGCCGAGATGATGCACCGGGACCTGACCCGCGCCCTGTCCTGAGCGTGCTGACGCGGGGCGGGCTGCGGGCGCGCAAGGCGCGGCTGCTTGCGCTGTGTGCCCTGCCCGCGGCGTTGGTGGTGCTGGTGCTGGTCGCCTGGCCGATTTGGCTGACCATCGAACTCAGCCTGCATAGGGTGCGGCTGTTCGACATCCTGCGTAACCGCCCGCTCGCCTTCACTACAGCGAATTATGAACGGCTGTTGGGCGATCAGCGATTCTGGGAAGCGCTGCTGAACACGGCGATCTTCGCCGTATCGTCGGTGGGCCTGGCGATGCTGTGGGGGCTGGGCAGCGCGGTGCTGCTCAACCGCCGCTTTCCCTGCCGGGCGGCGGTGCGGCTTGCGGTGATCCTGCCCTGGGCGGTGCCGGCCACCATCGGCAGCCTGGTCTGGATGTTCCTGGCCGATGGCCATCTCGGCCTGGTTAATCATCTTCTGCTCTCGGCCGGTCTGATCGCGGCCCCGATCACCTTCCTGGTGCACAATGAATTCGCCATGCTGATGGTGATCCTGGCGCATGCTTGGCAGTCTTATCCCTTCTTCACCATCATGCTGCTGGCGGCGCTGCAGGCGGTGCCGCCGGAGTTGAATGATGCTGCGCGGGTGGATGGCGCGGGTGCGCCACAGCGTTTCCGCCACGTCACCCTGCCCGCGTTGCGCGACACGCTGGTGGTCAGCGGCTTCCTCAGCCTGCTCGCCGCCATCCGCGACGTGGAGACCATCCTGGTGATGACCGGCGGCGGCCCGGGCCGGGCGACGGAGACCCTGGCCTTGCGGATCTGGAACGAGACCTTCCGCTTCTACGATGTCGGCCTCGGCGCGGCGCATGGGGTGGTGGCCTTTGGCCTCTGCCTGCTGCTGATGGGCTTCGCCCTGCGGCGGTTGCTCAGGAGTTTCTGGGGATGAGGCGCATCGGGGCACGGGCCGGCATGACTGTCGCTATCGCCGCACTTCTCTCGGTGGCGCTGTTTCCGATCTACTGGATGGCGCTGACGGCGCTGCGGCCGAAATCTGTCACTATGGTGTGGCCGCCGCGGCTATTGCCTGATCCGAGCTCGCTCAGCCTGGGCAGCGTCATCGCCGTGTTGCGCGATACGCCGGCCCTGGGCTGGGCCGGGAATTCGCTGCTGATCGCGGTGCTGACGACGATCGCGGTCGTCATAGTCTCGACACTTGCGGGCTATGCCCTGTCGCGTGCCGAGGGCGGTGCTGCGCGCGGGCTGGGGACCGTGATCCTGGTGGCGAAGATGCTTCCGGCCACCCTCCTGGTCGTGCCGCTTTACGTCATGTTCCATCGCGCCGGGCTGCTGGGTGGACCGCTGGCGGTGGTGCTGGCCAACCTCGCCTTCGCCGCACCCTTCGCGACCTGGATGATGAAGGGCTTCTTCGACGGCATACCGCCGGCGATCGAGGAGGCGGCACTGCTGGATGGCTGCGGCCATCTCGGCGCGCTTTGGCGCGTCGCTATACCGCTGGCGCTGCCCGGTACGGCCGCGGTCGCGCTCTACGCCTTCATCGTCGCCTGGAATGATTTTCTCTTCGCCCGCGCCTTCCTGCCAGGCGGAGCGGTCACGACCTTGACGGTGGGGGCGACGCAATTCCTCTCCGAGACGGAAATGGAGTGGAACCGCGTCATGGCGGTCTCCCTACTGGCCACGCTGCCAGTTGGCGCCGTGTTCCTGTGGCTTCAGCGGCACTTTGTGGGTGGCCTCACGCAAGGGCACAACTGATACCTGGGTTGTTCGACGGCAGGTCGCGGTCGACGATCTCGTCAACGCCTGCGCCACACCGCCGGCATGGCGAAGACCATGATCGTTGTCGCCCCGAACAATCGCTCCCCTGGAGATGTGCATCGGCGAAGTACGTCGCGGCCCGCCTCATTTCGGCGCCCCAAGCACTCCCTCAATCGAAGGATTAAGCATCGCGGCCTCCCGCGTGTGAATAGGCGCGACAAAGGGACCCCGTTAGCGGGGTAATCGGCGGCCAATCACCCCCCTGGCAATGGGGTTCATGTTGGCACTCGTGATGTTCGAGGGCCGGATTCGGGCCTAGGCCTCGCAATGGTGCAAGGCTTCGCGCGGCAGAGCGGTGGTGAGTTGCGCATCACAAGCACGCCGGGCAAGGGCACGCGTGTCGAGATCTGGCTGCCAATTGCCGCTGTTGCTCCCATCCCTGCCCCATTGCCGCTGATAGCCCAAACTCCTGCATTGGGCGGATCCAATAGGGTCCTCGTGGTGGACGACGATCCCGACGCCGCTCAAATGGTCGAATCCTTCCTGCGGAAATCCGGCTTTGACGTCGTCAAGGTGCATGGCGCGAAAGCGGCCATCAAAGAGCTCGAGACCGGGGCCAGCTTCGTCGCAATGATCACTGATTTGGCCATGCACGACATGAACGGCGCAGAGTTGGTGCATTTGGCGCGGCACTTCTGGCCCCACATGCCTATTCTGGTGATGACGGGCTATCTCGATTCTGAAATGTTAGCCCGGATACCAGAGGACTTGTTGGTCCTGCGTAAGCCCTTCAGCCGCGAAGAGATCAGCACCAAGCTGAAAGACCTCCTCCTCGATGCGATGAATACGCATGGTTCGGCATAAACACTGAACAATTCTGGCGTCGGCAGTTGGCCGATGCGCCGCTGCAGCCCGCCATAGAGACGGTTCAGCAATGTCGCACGCTCGGCCCGGTGAATTCCGTCCAGCCCTTGCTGCGCAGGGCGGAGACCTCATGGCCCAGGGCGCGACGCGCTGCCCGATCACCCCGGGCAATGGCCGCCTGCGGTTGACATTGCAGCGCGCATGGGCCGGATACCATAGGGGCTGGCAATGTTGGGCAATAGCCATGGCAAGCTTTAATGACTAGCGATGGTCTCCTGGCAGCAGCTTGGCCGCGCCCCCCTTGCAGCGGCGCGTCAAGGCCGAATCGGCCAAACCCTGCGGGCTCGCCATGCTGCTGATCCAACAGAATATGCGCGCGGCCTTTGCCATCTCCGACCATGTGCTCGTGATGAAATAGGGTGCAATCATTGGGAAGGGCCTCCCCAGGCCTTTGCCGATCATGCAAGACTTGGGGAAATCTTCTGAGGAAACACCCGCATGCCGACCCTCTCCTGCCAAGCCCGAGCCGCCTCAATGGCCATGTTGGCCGCACCCGGCCAGGGGGGGCGCGCATGATCTGGGACACGATCATCGTCGGTGGGGGTTCCGCCGGCTCCGTCCTCGCCCATCGCCTCTCGGCCAAGGGCTCCCGCCAGGTGCTGGTCTGCGAGGCCGGGCCCGACACGCCGCCGGGCGAGGAACCGGCCGAGATCAAGGACAGCTATTCGGGCACCGCGTATTTCGACCCGCGCTTCCACTGGACCGAATTGAAAGTCCATACCCAGATCGTGCCGCATAACCGCCCGGAGGACCGCCCGCCGCTGCGCAAATATGAGCAGGCGCGGGTGCTGGGCGGTGGCTCATCGATCAATGGCCAGATGGCCAATCGCGGCGCCCCCACCGACTATAATGAATGGGAAGCGCGCGGCGCCGCGGGCTGGAACTGGGATGCCGTGCTGCCCTTCTTCAAGAAGGTGGAGCGCGACCTCGATTTTGATGGCCCGCTGCATGGCAAGGAGGGCCGCATCCCGGTCCGCCGCATCATGCCGGAAAACTGGAACCGGCATGCTCAGGCCGCCGGTGAAGCCTTCAAGGCGGCGGGCTACAAATACCTCCCGGACCAGAATGGCGTCTTCGAGGATGGCTATTTCCCCATCACCATCTCGAATGAGAATGAGACCCGCGCCTCTGCCGCCATGGGCTATCTCGACCGCGAAACCCGCGCCCGCGAAAACCTGACCATCTCGACCGAGACGCAGGTAAAATCGCTGATCTTCGAAGGCAATCGCTGCGTTGGCGTCCTGGCCATGGTGAAGGGCCAGGAGCAGGAGTTCCGTGGCCGCGAGATCATCCTCTCCTGCGGCGCCATCCATTCGCCCGCGCATTTGCTGCGTGCCGGCATCGGCCCTGCCGCGCATCTGCGCGAGATGGGGGTGGAGGTGCTGCACAACCTGCCCGGCGTTGGCCAGGGGTTGATGGATCACCCCTCGGTCTCGCTCTCCTCCTATCTGCGCAAATCGGCGCGGGTGGAT
>Ga0114963_10001429_pt1 | contig 16485 bp, 14 predicted proteins | sample C_131016_EF_Meta_FD_87019 | JGI IMG/M metagenome (GOLD analysis project Ga0114963, IMG submission 87019) | Freshwater microbial communities from Lake Croche, Canada to study carbon cycling - C_131016_EF_MetaG | ecosystem: Environmental > Aquatic > Freshwater > Lake | place: Lake Croche, Canada...
CGTTCCGCCGACCGTAGCCAGTTCAGGCGATTCTGTCGCCATCGGTCAGATCGGTATCGCCAAAGGGAGTGGCGTGCTCCGGACGTTCGTCGGCTCCTGTGTGGGGCTCGTGCTCCACGTTCCCAGCCAACGGGCCGCCGGCCTGGCACATGTCATGCTGCCCGCGTCGAACGGCCGCGGAACGCCGCCCGGCAAGTATGCCGACACGGCCGTTGCCGAAACGCTTCGACTGCTCCGCGAAGCAGTCGGGGAATCGACACTCGCATGCACAGCAAAACTCGTGGGCGGCGCGACGATGTTCGGGTTTCAATCGGGCACGCCGATCGGCGAACAGAACGTCCTGGCACTCGAACAGATTCTCGGAGATCTCGGCATTCCGATCACCGGCCGCATTTGTGGCGGGCAGCATGGCAGGCGACTGGCAGTCGACGTGATCACCGGCACGGTGACGGTCGAGACCGCCGGCCAGGGCACAGAGACATTGGCTTAATGGGAGGGGAGACTGCAATGGCAACGATCGTGGAGGGGGTTCGCGCCCCCAGATTACTCGTCATCGACGATGCGACCATCATGCGCATGCGGATCGCCGGGATCGCCCGCGAGGCCGGCTGGGAGGTCGTGGCGGAGGCCACCAACGGCCGCGAGGGCCTCGCACGCTACGCCGAACACCAGCCCGACCTCGTCACGCTCGACATCGTGATGCCGGAACTCGACGGTGTGGAGACGTTGCGTGAACTGCGAAGCACCGTCCCAGATGCCCGCGTGGTGATGGTCAGCGCCGTCGACCAGCGGGCAAAGCTCCGGGAATGCCTCGCCCTGGGCGCCCTCGATTTCGTGGTCAAGCCGTTCGACAAGGAGCGGCTGATGTCGCTCTTTACAAAGTATGCCGCGGTCGTGCGGGAAACAGCCGTCGCCAGCCCAGCCCCAGTAGCCGCTCCGACCGCCCAGCCCGGCAACGGCTGACGGCAAACGCCCGGGTGCTGCCGATCAGGATCGCCAGATGCCGCTGGGACGGCTATCCTCTTTCATTATGAGTGCACCACTGACGATCGTGATTGCGGAGGACAGCCGCCTTCAGGGGCGGATTCTGAAGGCTGCCTTGGAATCGGCCGGCTACGCGGTCCATTGGGGGGCGAACGGCAGCGAGGCGTTGGCCCTGATCCGCGAGCACCGGCCCGTGCTCGTGGTCTCCGACGTCGAGATGCCCGAAATGGACGGGCACGAACTCTGCCGAACCCTCAAGACCGACGATGGGCTGCGGCACATACCGGTGATCATGCTGACGGCGCTCGCCGCCACGACCGACATCCTCAAGGGGCTTCGCGAAGGCGCCGCCGCCTACGTCACCAAGCCCTACGATCCGCCCCATGTGGTCGAACGGATCGAACACCTCTTGCGCCACCTGTCTGCTCCGGACAACCCCGGCAAACCTCTGCCGCTGGAATACGGCGGCGAGACCATGCATCTCGATGTCAGCCGGCGGCAACTGCTGAACCTTCTGCTCTCCACCTACGAAAACATTCTCCGCCAAAACACGAAACTGGAGGAGATGCACTCCCAACTCCAGACTGCCAGTCAGCAACTCGGGGAGAGTCTGGAGAAGACCCAGGAACTCCTCTACCGCGTTTTCCCCCGACAGATCGCCGACGAACTTGCCAACGCAGGGCAGAGCCAGCCGCGGCACTTCGATGCGGTCACGGTCCTGTTCACCGACTTCGTCGGCTTCACGAGGGTGGCAGAGACGATGGCCCCCCAACAGCTGATCGACGGCCTGGAGGAATACTTCCGTCGCTTCGACGCACTGACGGTCCAGTGCAACATGGAGAAGCTGAAAACGATCGGCGACGCCTACGTGGCGGCCGGCGGCGTCCCCACCGCAAACGCCACGCATCCTCTCGACGCCGCGCTCCTCGCGATGGCGATCCGGACGTGCGTGGCGGACGCGGCCCGGGAGTGGGCGGGAACCAGCATGCCGTCCTTCGCAATCAGGATCGGCCTCCACACGGGGCCGCTCGTCGCCGGCGTGATCGGCGAACAGCGGTTCACCTACGACCTCTGGGGCGACACCGTGAACACGGCCAGCCGCATGGAGAGCGGCGGCGAAGCTGGACGCATCAATATTTCAGCAACCACATTCCAACTGCTGGAGCCGTATTTCGAGTGCACCCCGCGGGGCTCGATCGCGGTGAAAAACCGGACCGCGGTCGAGATGTACTTCCTGGAACGCCTGCGTCCCGAATACAGTGCCGATCCTGCCGGCCTGACGCCCAACGAGCGGTTTCAGCAGGCCCGCGAACAACTTCAAAACGCCGTCGCCCCGCCAACGTAGACCGCATTTCAGAGAGCTGTAGCGACGAGTTCGTAAACCTGGATACGTAGGCAAGGGGGTCGGCGGAAGCTCGAGGAGCGTTGGGCCGCCGCGGCCCCCGCGACGAGACTTTTGCCGCCCCCGAAGCCGGTGCTCCACATAAGTCGAATGAACTCTAGGCGGCTTCGACGATCATAGATCACGCGACACCATGACGAGCGAAGACCAGCCCGTGGCATAGGTTTCGAACCCCGGCGACATGGCGAAGCCGGCACAATACTCGCGGCCGCAAAAGTGGTGCACGCCATATCCCTTTTGTCCTTGGCGGAGGCCATGAAAGAGGGAGTTGTCGAACGTGTCTCGCAGCGATCCCGCCGGAAAGTCGGCCAGGATGTTTCCTTCAGCGTCGACAAAGCAGGCGATGGCCCGCTGCTTCTCGTGGGGCGCGATCGGCATGCGGTCGAGGATGGTCTGGCCGAGTGCGTCCCAGTTGAACACGATGCCGAGAACCCCGAGCAGTTCCCCCTGCGATTCGCCCCCGGCCCGCACGCCGCAGGAATAGACGAGTGATCGCTGGTGATTGACGAGTGGCGAACGATGCACCGACTGGAAGCCAAACTCATCGCCGCTCCGCGTTTTCATGGCGGACTGGAACCAGGGGGCCTGATCCTGCATCAGGCCGGTGACCGCGTGCTGCGTGGGCCGACCGTTGGCCACCACCTTGCCTGTCAGGTCGCAGAGCACCAGATCAAAGTAGACGGTGTAGGCGTTGAGGATCACCCCCAGCCGCTGGCTGGCAAAGCGTCGATTCTCATCGGTCGGTGACGCCAGTGCCGCGACGACGCTGCCGTCGGTGGCCCACCAGCGGACGTCGCAGGAACGCTCGTAGAGGTTGCGATCGACGAGGTCGATGTTCGTCAGCGCCAGATCGGAAAGCCGTTCGCCACGCATCTTGGTCTGCAAGACTTCGGTAACCTGCTGCATTTCCCGAATCAAACCGCGTGACCCGCGGGCCAACTCCTTTGCGGAGTCGCCAGTTTTTTCCGAGAGCTGCGACATCGCCTTGGCGACCACGCCGAATGCCACGCCGGCGTCACCCGCCCGTGCCGATTCGATTTCGGCGTTCAGCGCGAGAATGCGGGCCTCGCGATTGAGGCCGGCGATGTGCTCGACGGTGTCCGTGAGCAGGGTCGAGAGCTGCTGCGTGAGCTGTGCGATGTGCTCTGGGGTGGCCAGATCGCTCGCGTGCTTGCCTGTTATCGACGATACGACCTTCGACTGCGCATCGTCGGTGTCATGGACGGGAGCCTCGAGACCAGGCGTATTCATCGGGCGGTACCTTCGTGATGGATGGAGTCAGCGCTACGATCGGCCGCCGGAACAGTCGACACTCTGATCCTCCGCGGCCGCCCGCCGCGCAAGATCACAGTACCAAGTCCGGCGCAGCCTGAAACCGTGGAGGCTTCGAGGCAACGATCCGCTCGATAACTGGGAGAAAAACGGACCCCTGGAGGATAATTTGGCCCGCTTGGATTTGCAAAATTCGGCCGATAATCCGGCACCGAAGCAGCGTGGCCTCCGTTCTCCCGCAAGTCTCCCGCACGATTCAGGTTGCGGGAATTCCGCGGCGATGTGCCCGATCAGCCCGCCATTCGGCTCAGAATGCCGATCGGGCAATTCTGCTATCGCGAGAAAAACAGCGAGGGTGACGGGACTCGAACCCGCGGCCTCCAACGTGACAGGCTGGCGCTCTAACCAACTGAGCTACACCCCCGTGCGCGATCGATGGTCATGCCATCGGTCCCAACGGGCCTTCGCTGATCGGTGTATTGTATCGTTTCCGCGGCATATCAAAAGAGGCGGTTTCGCGTCAGAAAATGCCCCGACTGGGATCAAATCCCTTTCGGTCGGCCAGTTCAAAATCCTGTTTGGCCTGTTCCTCGAGGCCAATCGCCCGGCAGGCCAGGGCACGGTGGTGGAGCATCACAGCCATTCCGTGATCGAGTCCCCGCAGACGGCAGGCCAACTGCACCGGGTCGACCCGGCCTGAGAGCAGGCCGATTTTGCGGCGATTCTGCTGCATGCCCGTGATGGCGAGATTGAGCTGGTCCACCGCCTCCCGATGGCGACCCAGCAGGTGCAGGAGGAACCCCCGGGTGTCGAGCATCTCGGCAGACGACTCATCGCCAGACGCAAGAGCCTGATCGATGTCGGCGAGCGCCGCTGGCAGATCGCGACCCACCAGACCGCGGATGTAGGCCCGATGATTGAGGGCGTCGGGATCGCCGGCCGCGGAGAGGTTGACCACCATGTCGGCGGCGGAGAGCGCCGCGTCGACGTCGTTGAGCACGACATTCACCAGCGCCCTCACCCGCCAGGGCTGGACGGCCGTGGGGGCAATCGCCGTGGCCCGGACGGCGTCCTCGAGGCTGCCAGGGGCATCACGCTCCTCAAGACTGAGCATTGCCCGCATGCAGAGCAGATCAGCCTCTTCGCCATGCCAGCGGAGCGCCCGGCTCACATCGGCGATCGCACCCACGATATCGCTTCTGGCCTCGCATTCGGCCGCCCGCTCGAGCGACCATTGCACCACCGCCTCTCGGACGGCGGGCAGGATCTGGGGAATCACGATCGCCGGCACCACTCCCCCGAGAATCACGGCAAGCAGCAGCCAGCGTTTCCAGGCCCCCGCTCGCGGTCGCATTGCAGACCGATCGCCGCCGGGGCCATCGAAGCCGGGGAGCCCATGGCCATCGTCGCGGTCGAGGGTCACCGGTTGCGGGCCCACGCGACCCAAATCAACAGCGTCGCGGGCCGTAGGCGAGGACCGTTCAAATTCCGCTGGAATCGGGAACCCGTGCCGATCGTACCGCATCGTGTCACACCTTGGAGTGCTGGAAGAGCCGAGATTTCACGGCCCGCCCCGTGCTCGCGGTCGGAAACAGTGAAACGACCATTCCTTCTTCAATGGTAGCCAGAACCCGGGGCCGTGAACAATTGACTGGTTTCGGTGCCTTGTCGTAAGGTCTGTCTTCACCACCAGCACTCCCCGGGAGCCTCTCCATGCCGCTGTTCGAAATCGAAACCGGCGCTCACATCATCATCTCGTGGGCGGCCGATGAACAGGCGGCTGCGGCCGTTGTCGAAGATGCCTATCCCGGAGAGCGGATCGTCCGCCTTACCCGTCGGCCCCGTGACACATGGGTGATCTCCAAGTCGGCGCTTGGACTGAGTAGTTCGGGACTGAGTAGTTCGGGACTGAGTAGTTCGGGACTCAGTAGTTCGGGACTCAATAGTTCGGGGCTCGACAATTCCGGCTCCAGCGACTCCCGCCTCGATCCCTGTAATACTGCCCGGGAATGCCTCGCCAAAGCCCAGGGCGACAAGCTTCATGCCATCCGTCTCTACATGCAGGAAACGGGGGACGACCTCGACCGGGCCCGCCGTGTGATCGAGTCAAACATGGTCATGGGCTGGTAAGTCTGCCCACCACCATGGCGATTGCCAGCAGGACGGCCACCAATCCCAACACCGCCGGTTTGACGGCAGGAGCGGGCGTCACGAGTGCCAGCCCAACAAGCTGATTTGGCGTGCCGATGCCACCGTTGTCAGCGATGGCAATCAGCCCGCGGTTGCCATCGGCCAACAGCGGCCCGAGGCAGAGCCCCTCCAGGTTGATCCCGAGCGAGTCGGTCCAGAGCAGCCGCTTTTCCACGGCCACTCCCTGACGGACAGCCAGATCATCCGCCACAGCCGAGACATCGATCGCCGCTCCGGTATCGATCTGGTAGATCCTGCTGGCAAAAGGGGGCAGGCCGGGCGCACCGCTGCGTTCGAGAGCCAGCAATCGGCCTTTTCCCAAGGCCACGAGCGCTGCCAGTCCCGAAAGTGGCTGGCCTGCAAACACCCGGACGAACGGATGCACGGGGTCTACCCGATAGGCCGCCTGAAAAGCCGTGGCCGCCGGGCTTTCATCCGCTCGGTCTGGTTGGTTCCGGTCACCCGTCACCGACCCATCGACGGGCAACGGCAGCCGCGTCAGTCGCACCACGGTGCCGCCGCCAGCAGCGGCGGACGGGCCGTCGGAGGGCAGGGCCTCCTCATTGGCCGTCCAGAGCGAGCGGCCGTCGGACTCGATCGCCAAAGACTCGAGCCCGCGATTGGGCCGACGGGTCAACAGATTCTCCGGGAGCCTGACCGCCCCAACCATGCGGCCGTCGACGAGGGAAAACGCTCGCACTGCCGGCGTGTCCTCCTCACAAACCAGCACGAACTGTTCTGCTTCCTGACCGCCTTGGTCGGTCATCCCGGGAGAATCAACCTGCCGCCTTTCCCGGCGCAGTCCCCGAACCACTCCTGCGGGGCAGGGAACCACATCCTCGTAGTCATGGCGTTGAGAAAGCTTCACCATGCGGAGCGATTCGACTCCGAGTGGTTTTCCCGTCTGGGAAAGCGCGAGCTGAAACAACAGCAGGTATTGGCTGTTGTCCATGATTGCCACATACCGGTCGTCGCCGAGCCAGGCGACTCCACTGAGTCCGGTGATTTCCACCGACGTGCCGTCGGCATCGACGGCGTGATCAGGGAGCGGGATCGCCCCTTGAAACACCACGGTCTGTTCCGCAGCGGATGCAGATACGACCACGGAACAGACGAGAGACACCCCGACCAAAACCGCCACGACGAGCGTCTGGCAGAGCAGACGGCAGATCATTGCAATGGGGCATCTCTGCAGAGATCGGTAACGGTAGCAGTCCATGCCTGGACTTGTACCACACGCGTCAGATCACTGCAGGATCGTACCGGCAGCCGGCTCTTCGTAGGTGGCCATGCGCACATCTCCCGACACCGGTGCAGACTCGTCAGCGAGGATCGCCCGGCTGGGGCGGTAGCTCGACGTTCCGCCGGGACGGTAGCCAGGGTCAGGCCGTCGGACCGGTTGGGCCGATGGCTGCAACAGCCCCGGCGCTGTCGGCACCCCGGTCGGCGACGCGGCCGGTGGAGAGGTGAGTGGTGTGGCCGTGGCGGGCAAACCCGTCTCGAACGGGCTTCCGTAGGCGGCGGGCTGGCTCGCCGTCGCGGGCGGGAACGAGGCTGCTTCGGCACCACCGAACCGGCTGCTCGTATTCGTGGAGTATCGCGAACCGGCACTCGCAGCCGCCTCGGCCGGCAGAGCTGCAGCCGGAATGGCTGCAGCTGGGTCGGCAGAGCGGGCATCAGCCATCCGGGGCGGCGGCGTCATGCCGACAGGTGCGGACGGAGAAGCCGGAGTGGCTGAGAAGTTGGAATAGGCGGCATTCGGCAGGCTGGCTTCCGACGGTGTTGCGGGCATGCCCGGAGAGCTTGCCATGCTGGGCATGCTTCCCATGCTGGGCGTGGTCGACGGAGAGAGTGGCGGCAACGGCTGGCCGGGCGGCGGAATGGCATCACCGTCGAGAGAGGCATAGGGGCCGACCTGCGGAGCGATCGACGAGGGGGTCGGCTGCTGCGAGCCGCCTGCCGGCGGAACGGCCGCGACGGAAGCTGCCGCCTGCGGTGGCGGCGTACTCCCGTAGACAACTGGAGTCTGTGGCTGGGCAGACTGAACCTGCGCCGCGGCCGGATCGGCAGCGCCCGACGTGCCATTGATGACGTAGCCGCTGGGAGTCGATGTGGTCGGATAGGGCTTGGCTGATTCGGAGGGCTTCTTGATGTCGCCTCCGTAAGCAGGTGCTGCCGCGAGCGAATCGGCACCTGGTTTCGGCGTACCGCCGAATGTCATCCATGAAGGCTTGGCGAACGACATGCCGGTCTTGCAGCCCACTGCTGGGACCATGCAGCCAATCAGGGCCGCAGCGACGAGGGCCCTCGTCGCCGTGCTCCGGCGTCGCCTTGGTGCCTCGGCGTCAATGGCCGGGTGTCGGATCGCGGGTCTCTTCTGCGCAGTCATGCAAATGCCTCCAGCCGTGAAACGGTGCCGAAAGTATCGGTTCGCCGGCTGGGGGGGAAATAAGGATTTGCGCGAAGAAAAGTCAACGGCAGCACAATGGCTTCACTCCAGCTTCACCATCGCCCCCCGCCCACGTTGACCGGGGGGGATGGAGAAACCACGGGCTATTGCCTTGTTGGAGCCAGAGAACATCCGGGCCTGAAAAAGGCTCAGACGCTGTCTCGGGAATCCACGTCCTATTGGATTCCTTGTCTCCTGACTTACTTTTTGATCGCCGCGAATCGCTTGCCAACGGCGTCCCAGTCAATGACGTTGTAGAACGCGTTGACATAATCGGCCCGCCGGTTCTGGTAGAGCAGATAGTAGGCATGCTCCCAGACATCGATGCCCAAGAGCGGCGTGTTGCCCTGCATGATCGGGCTGTCCTGGTTGGCTGTGCTCTCGACGAGCAACTTGCCCTGCGGATCGGCAGAGAGCCAAGCCCATCCGCTGCCGAATCGGCCCATCGCAGCTTTCGTGAAGGTTTCCTTGAAGGTGTCGAATCCACCAAACACGCTTCGCACCGCCTCGGCGAGGTGACCGGCGGGTTCGCCCCCCTTGCCCTTGCCAATCGTCTCCCAAAACAGGGAGTGGTTGGCATGGCCACCACCATTGTTGCGGACCACCGTGCGCACAGCCTCGGGCACCTTGTCGAGGCCGGCGATGAGTTTCTCGACCGGAAGTGCTGCCAGATCGGCGTGCCCTTCGAGGGCCTTGTTGAGGTTGGCGACGTAGGCAGCGTGGTGCTTATCGTGGTGGATCTCCATGGTGCGGGCGTCAATGGAGGGCTCGAGGGCATCGAACGCGTAGGGCAGGGCAGGGAGCGTGTAGGCCATGGCGATGAATCTCCGGGTTTTTAGACGTTGAATGCGGGATGGTACCGCAGAGCGACAGGACCGGCAAATCCGCCGGTAGCGACTCTGCCGAACCTGCCGGCGATACGTCATAACCTACCCGCGGGCCCGACAGTGATCCCACGGACGACGATCGGCCGAAATGCCCAGAAGCGGTGCAACCGAGGTGCGGCAGGATGCCGGCCACGGACCGTGTGGGACGCAAAGCCGTCCCGCTGCCTTTTGGATGGAATCTGTCCCCATGTCGCTTGCTGCCAGCCAGCGCCGCGATCAACGCCGGCGGCTGGTCCTATCGTGGAACCGCACCGAGTCTACGCCGTCCTCCACGTCCACGGCTGAGACGGGCCGACTCGCAGACTACTCGCCCGAGGCACTACCGGAGCGTCAGCCGAGCCTGGCCACGCTGCTCCCCACGAGCCTGACTGGCTTCGCGCTGACGGCGTTCGGCCTGCTCGCGGTCATGTCCGCCGCCGTCGGCGTTGGCACGTGGGAAACGGTCGCAGGCGGACCGGTCTTTGGCCAAAACGCCATCCGGTTCACAGCCACACTGGCTCTCGCCCGCCGATGTCTTGATGTGCACTCGTTCCTGTCGCTCGGCGGCTGGCTCGCGCAGGTCTGCCTCGTGATTGCCACCGCGACCGCCCTTATCGTGCGGCTGATGCGGCGACATCGACGTGACGACTATCGCGGCCGCTACCGGGCCTGGGGTTGGCTGGCGGGGCTCTTCACACTCACCGCCTGTGCGGGACAGGTACCGCTGGGGTCGCTGATCGCCGGTCTGGCCTCCGAGAGCACCGGCATCGCGCTTGGGCCCAACGGCATGGGCTGGTGGCTGCTGACGGCAGGGATTTCCTACGGCGTTGTCGGGCTCTGGGCCGTTCTGCCGCTGCATGAACGGGCCGCAACGGGCATCTGGCTTTCGCTCTGCCTGTCGGCATGGGCAGCCGCGGCCGCCTGCGGATGGATCGCACTGGGTCAGGAAGCGTCGGCCCGGGAATGGCATCTCGCCATCGGCAACGTCTGCTGGATGGCCGGCGCCGCGTTGGCGGCTATCGCGATGCTGGCAGCTGCCAGATCGGTGCTTCGCGAGGTGCGGGGACTGCCGACCCGCGCGGCCAGCGGCAAGATGTCGCCAGCGACCACGGCCTCACAAGCCGGGGCCAAACCAGTCGCCGCCACGACTGCCTCCGACGAACGCGACGACGATGTCGAGCAGGGGCGGTCTTCGCCGGACGATCACGAGGACAACGACCGCCGCAGCCAGCATCGTGGCCATGCCAGGTTCGTGGATGGCGAGGATGCGTCAGATTTCGACGAAGAGTCCAGGCAGTCCGGGCGGCACCTCTCCAAAGCGGAGCGAAAACGTCTGAAGAAGCTGGCCCACATGAGCCGGGCCGCCTGACCGCTTTGACGGCGGCCGGTCCGTGACCGATAGTGCTGCCCACACGGGAGTTTCCTCATGACAGTCCGCACTCGCTTCGCGCCCAGCCCGACCGGCTACCTCCACATCGGCGGGGTCAGGACAGCACTCTTCAACTGGCTCTTCGCCCGCCAGCGCGGTGGACAGTTCATCCTGCGGATCGACGACACCGACGTCGCTAGAAATGTGGACGAGGCCCTCGAGCCGATCCTCTCGGGCCTCAAGTGGCTGGGCATCGACTGGGACGAGGGGCCGGGTGTGGGTGGGCCGCACGCCCCCTATTTTCAGTCGCAGCGGGCGGATCGCCACCGCGCTGCCGTGGACACACTGCTCGCCTCGGGTCACGCCTATCGTGACTTCGCCACCACCGCCGAACTCGACGAGGAGCGAAAGGCGGCGCAGGCGGCCGGGAAACCCTTTCTCTACAGCCGTGCGTTCGCCGCGTTCACCGAGGCTGATGTGGCCCGGTTTATCGCGGAGGGCCGCCAGAGCGTGGTCCGCCTCAAGATGCCGCGGGAGTCGGCACTCGTGATCGACGACGCCGTCCGCGGACGGGTGGAATTTGCCTGGGAACGCGAGCAGGATCATGTCATCCAGCGGGCCGACGGCTCGTGCCTCTATCATCTGGCCAGCGTGGTGGACGACCACGACCTCGAGATCACGCACGTGATCCGCGCCGAAGAGCACCTCTCCAACACGCCACGCCAGGCATTCATCGCGCTGTCGCTGGGTTACGAACTCCCCGCCTATGCCCACCTCCCGCTGGTGGCGGAGCCGGGCAGCCGCACGAAGCTCAGCAAGCGGAAGCTCGCTCAGTATCTGAAAAACCCCGACTTCAAGCAGGTCGCCGAGCATGGCACGCGGATCGCCGAGCGAATCGGACTCACGGCGGATGCCGACACCTTCAACCCCGTGATCGTCGACTTCTACCGGGAGGTGGGCTACCTGCCGTGGGCGATCGACAACTACCTCGCGCTGCTCGGCTGGTCGTACGACGACAAGACGGAGTTTTTCTCCCGTGACGAACTGGTGCGCCACTTCACGCTGGAACGGATCAACTCGTCACCGGCGAGCTTCGATCCGAAAAAACTCTGGGCCGTACAAGACCACTACATGCACGGTTTGTCGGTCGAGGAGAAACTGGCGTTCATGCTGCCGTTTCTCGTGAAGGCGAAGCTGGTGGCCGATCCGGTGCCACCAGAGGCTGCCGCGACGGTGCGGCGGGTGATCGAGGCCTCGGGCGACCGGCTCAAGGTGGGCGGGGACATCTTGGCCTATGCCGATTTCTTTCTGGTCGACGAACCGGCGCTCGACGACGCGGCCGTGAAGCAGCGGCTGGCGAAGCCGGGGGTTCGCGACCTCGTGGCGAAGTATGCCGCCGCCCTCCAGACGGTTGATCCATTCGAACCAGCCTCGCTCGAGGAATCGCTCAAGCGGGTAGTGGAGGAAGCGGGGGTGAAGGTGGGAGACCTCGTGCACGCCGTCCGCGTGGCGGTGACGGGCAAGACGGTGGGGCCTGGGCTCTACGACTGCCTCGCGATCCTCGGACGCAACCGGTCGCTGGCGAGGATCGAGAAGGCGCTCCCGCTATGCGGGTAATCGTGCAGTTCGCCCCGGAGGCGGCCGGTGGGCCGCTGCGGCCTTGAAACGCGTCGTCCTGCTTGCCGTCGTCTTCGTGGGCATGGGTGCTGCATTCGCCAGCCATCATGCCAGAGGAGAGCAGGGGAGCGGGCAAGTTGGCGATCTGGGCACCGACCGAGACGCCTTCACGCCGAACACCCATACGGTCGCCCCGGGCACGGTCCTCACCGAGGCGTCGTATGTCTTCATCGACAATCCCTTCGGACTGCCCACCAACAACTATCCGGAGCTTTTGATCCGGATGGGCGGCAACGACTGGTTCGAGTGGCGGTTCGGCGTCAACTACGGCGTTGGCTCCCAGGGCAACATCGTGACCAGCGTGGAGGTGGGCGAAGGCCCTCTCAAACGCCGGTCGCTCTATGAGTCGAGCGTTCTCTATGGCTTCAAGGCCGATGTCTCCGATCAGGACGGGCTGCTGCCGGAGAGTTGCTTCATCATGGAGGGCTCGACACCGACCTATGGCGACGTGTTCGGCACCGTGCCGGTGGCGACCTATGTGGCCGGCTATGAACTGCCCGCCGGGTGGAGGCTCGACACTGCCATCCGCTATGCCTATTCCCAGGGCGTGCTGAGTTGGTTCGACCGCTGGAGTCCGTCCGTCGTCCTCCGCGTGCCCGTGACGAACCGCTGGGAGGTGCATGCCGAATACTTCGACACGTTCACGCCTCGCCGATTCATCGACGTGAACCGGGCGTTCTTCAGCCCCGGCACCCACTATATGCTGACGAAGAACTTCGAGATCGGCCTGCGGGTCGGCTGGGGTGTCACCGACTCAGCGGCCCCGTTCTTCTCCGACGCCGGCTGCGGCTGGCGCTGGTGATTCAGCCGCAGCTTTTGCCGCTATGGTCCGCGCCGGCTACATTCCGTCTTCACGCCGGGCGCGGCCATCCGGGCCTGGCAGCTTCACATCGCTGCTTTTCGCTTTCTCTGGAGTTCCCCGCACATGCCGCTGCTCGTCGTTGGAAGCATCGCCCTCGATTGCATCGAAACCCCCACCGCCAAACGCGACAACGTGCTGGGAGGATCGGCCGTTTTCTTCTCCTATGCCGCGAGCTTTTTCTCGCCGGTGCGGATGATCGGGGCGGTCGGTGAAGACTGGCCGCATCAACACACGAAACTGCTCGAGACCCGCGGGATCGACACCTCCGGTCTGCAGACGATTCCCGGCGGCCGCACCTTCCGCTGGCGGGGCCGCTACCTCCCCAATATGAACGACCGGGAGACCCTGGAAGTGCACCTCAACGTGCTCGGCGAGTTTCAGCCGCAGCTCAACGGCACCCACCGCGACTGCCGCTTTCTGTTTCTCGGCAACGCCTCGCCAGTGGTGCAACTGAGCGTGCTGGATCAGGCCAAGGGAGCGGAACTCACCGTGGCCGACACGATGGACCTTTGGATCAACATCCAGCGGGACGAACTGGGCCAGTTGATGAAGCGGATCGACGGCCTGGTGCTCAACGACTCCGAGGCCAAGCTGCTTGCCGGGGATGAGAATCTCGTGCGGGCCGGACGAGCCGTGCTCGCCATGGGCCCGAAGTTCGTGGTCATCAAGAAGGGGGAACACGGTGCGATGTTCTTCAGCGAGCACGAAATGTATGTCATGCCCGCATTTCCCACTCCCACCGTGGTCGATCCCACAGGTGCCGGCGACAGCTTCGCTGGCGGCATGATGGGCCACTTGGCCTCCCTCGGCCGGTTCGACGCCCAGGCCCTCAAGGAGGCCCTGGCTTACGGAGTCGTCACGGCCAGCTTTACCGTTGAGGACTTCAGCCTCGACCGTCTCGCGTCCCTCAGCCGCCACGACCTCGACAACCGGCTCACCGAATACCGCAAGATGCTGTCGTTCTGAATACACGCGAATCCTGGCCATCCAGGCCAGATTCGCTTGGCCGGCATCCGCCGGCTGGTGCTGCGCATGGCATCCTGCCATGCAGCGTCTTGCTGCAATCAGGGTACACGCGAATCCTGGCCATCCAGGCCAGATTCGCTTGGCCGGCATCCGCCGGCTGGTGCTGCGCATGGCATCCTGCCATGCAGGGTCTGTGCTGCAATCCGGGAGCCGGGGGTCGGGGGAAGCCGGAGAGAGTTGGCGTATCCTCGCCCCGAGTCGGAGGCTTTCACCGCCCCCGGCGGCGAAAGCACACTGGACGGACGTCCAGAAAAAGCTCTTGCCTATCGCACCCCCGTCCGATACTATACTCGCGTTCAGTATTCGTTTTCGAGGCAACTCGCTCGATTTATGGTGGCGATGCAACCACCCCGACGATGTGCCGGGAAACGCGGGAGACAGACGCCATGGTCTTGGCAGTAGGAGAGAATGGTCGGATGGCAAAGGCATCACAAAAAATTGAAGCAGCGAAGCCCGCGGTGAAGGCGAGCGAGAGCAAGAGCGAAACAAAGGGACGTCCCGCCAAGACGGTGGCGTCGTTCCTCGACAACAACCCGTTGCTGAGGAATACCCTTGCCCAGATCGAGAAGGAATTCGGCACGGGCTCGATCATGCCGCTGGGCAGCGACGCTCAGGCCCCTATCGAGGGCATCTCGAGCGGGAGCCTTTCGGTCGACCTCGCCCTCGGCGGCAAGGGGTTTCCCCGCGGCCGCATCATCGAGGTGTTTGGGCCGGAGTCGAGCGGCAAGACCACGCTCGCCCTCCACGCCGTGGCCGCAGCCCAGCGGGCGGGTGGCATTGCGGCCTTCATCGACGCCGAGCACGCACTCGACCCCAGCTGGGCCAAGAAGCTCGGCATCTCGCTGGAGAGTCTGCTGGTCAGCCAGCCGACGAGTGGCGAAGAAGCGATGCAGATCGCCGAATTGCTTATCAAGTCGAACGCGGTCGACATCATCGTCGTTGACTCCGTAGCGGCACTCGTGCCCCAGAAGGAACTCGACGGTGAGATCGGGGATTCGTTCGTGGGCCTGCAGGCCCGGCTCATGAGCCAGGCCATGCGAAAGCTCACAGGCGCTATTGCCAAGAGCAAGACGACCGTGATCTTCATCAACCAGATCCGCGAGAAGATCGGCGTGATGTTCGGCAGCCCCGAAACGACCCCCGGCGGCCGGGCGCTCAAGTTCTACTCCTCATGCCGCGTCGACGTGCGGCGGATCGGCCAGCTCAAGGATGGCGAGGACGTGGTGGGCCAGCGGGTGAAGGTGAAAGTGGTGAAGAACAAGGTAGCGCCTCCCTTCCGCGTGGCCGAGTTCGACATGATGCACGCCGACGGCATCAGCGTGGAGGGAGACATCCTCGACCTGGCAGTTCTGGCCAAACTCGTCGACAAGACGGGCACGTGGCTGCGATACGGCGAGGTGCACCTGGGGCAGGGCAGGGAGAAGGCCCGTCTCTTCCTCAAGGAAAACCCAAAGGTGGCACAGGAGCTTCGCGAGAAGGTTCTCGCCAGCAAGGAAGCTGTGATCGCAGTAGCAAGCGAATCCTCTGGCGGGGTCAGCAGCGACGACTGACGACCGGAGCCTCTCGATGGAGCGACTAACAGTTCCGCCTCTCTCCCCACAATTCGCTCCCACAATTCAGTCCCCTCACCGCCCACGAGTAACTGACCCAAGCAGTGCTCGTGGGCGGTTTTTTTCGTGACGCACAAACGCCGCATCGCCCGCCGCGGGGGAGGCCGTGTATAGTGTCCGCCCTGATCGGGCTTGGCCCGGCCAAGGCCCACGCACGACTGCAAGCGAGCATTTTCCCCGGGAGCTGATGACGACATGAAGGCCGACGAACTCCGCGAAGCGTACCTGGCATTCTTTGAGTCGAAGGGGTGCGTCCGCCGCCCCAGCGACGTGCTCGTGCCTCGCTGGGATCCGTCGGTTCTCTTCACGCCCGCGGGCATGAACCAGTTCAAGGATCACTTCCTCGGCAAATGCAAGCTGGAGTTCACGCGGGCTACGACCTGCCAGAAGTGCCTGCGAACCGGCGACATCGACAACGTCGGACGGACACCCCGGCACCACACGTTTTTCGAAATGCTGGGCAACTTCAGCTTTGGCGATTATTTCAAGCGCGAGGCCATTCTCTGGGCCTGGGAATTCCTGACCGCCCGCAACTGGCTCAACATCGCGCCCGAGAAGCTCTCGATCACCGTCTACCACGACGACACAGAGGCGTATGCAATGTGGTCCGACGAGGTGGGCGTGCCCGCTACCCGGATCACACGGATGGGCGAGGACGACAACTTCTGGCCCGCGAGCTCGCCCTCGCAGGGTCCCGACGGTGTCTGCGGTCCCTGCAGCGAGATTTTCTACCGGATGCCCGACGGCAGCGACGTGGAGATCTGGAACCTTGTCTTCA
>Ga0114963_10001430_pt1 | contig 16480 bp, 19 predicted proteins | sample C_131016_EF_Meta_FD_87019 | JGI IMG/M metagenome (GOLD analysis project Ga0114963, IMG submission 87019) | Freshwater microbial communities from Lake Croche, Canada to study carbon cycling - C_131016_EF_MetaG | ecosystem: Environmental > Aquatic > Freshwater > Lake | place: Lake Croche, Canada...
CGACTGTCAACGCGTCCATGGCACGATTTCTATACTGCGCCGCAATAAGCTAGAATCCCGGTTTGCGTTTTCAAGGCGTGCGTGAGCACCGCCTCTTTCGTCTCCACGAGGTTTTCATGGCCGATAACCCCTCGAGCGTGTCCTTCAATCACGACGAGCTCAACGATTCATCCCGCCGCAACGCGCTTGTGACCGCCTCGGCTGTCGGCGCCATCGGTGCTGCCGCCTGTGCCATTCCGTTTGTCTCGAGCTTCGAGCCTTCCGAGCGCGCCAAGGCCGCCGGCGCGCCGGTTGAGGCCGACATCTCCGGCATGGCGCCGGGTGAGTTGCGCCGGGTTGAGTGGCGCGGCAATCCGGTCTGGATCGTCCGTCGTACGCCCGAAATGCTCGAGTCGCTCAAAGTCACCGAAAACGAAGTCGTCGACCCCAAGTCGCTCAAGCCATATCAGTTGCCGACGCCGGCCTATGCCCAGAACCAGGCCCGCTCAATCAAACCCGAGTACCTGGTAGTGGTCGGTATCTGCTCGCACCTCGGCTGCTCGCCCGGCGACAAATTCACGCCCGGCGCCCAGCCCTCGCTGCCCAGTGACTGGCCGGGCGGCTTTCTGTGCCCCTGCCATGGCTCCACCTTCGACATGGCCGGCCGGGTCTTCAAGAACAAGCCGGCCAATGCCAACCTCGATGTGCCGCCGCACACCTACCTCACAGACACGCGCCTTCTCATCGGCGACGACAAGAAAGCCTGACGGTCAAGGATCTTCACATGGCAACTGCTGACAAAAACATCGGAACCTCAGGGGTTCTCGGCTGGGTCGACCAACGCTTTCCGCTCACCTCCACCTGGAAGGCACATCTCTCCGAGTACTACGCGCCCAAGAACTTCAACTTCTGGTACTTCTTCGGCGGACTCGCCACGCTGATCCTGGTGCTCCAGATCGTCACCGGCATCTTCCTGACGATGCACTACAAAGCCGACTCGGCCAAAGCGTTTGAGTCGGTCGAATACATCATGCGTGATGTTCCCTGGGGCTGGCTGATTCGCTACATGCACTCGACCGGTGCCTCGGCCTTCTTCATCGTCATCTACATGCACATGTTCCGCGGCCTGCTTTATGGCTCCTATCGCAAGCCGCGCGAACTCATCTGGATCTTCGGCTGCCTGATCTTCCTGGTCCTGATGGCCGAGGCGTTCTTTGGCTACCTGCTTCCCTGGGGCCAGATGTCCTACTGGGGCGCTCAGGTCATCGTCAATCTGTTCTCGGCGATTCCCTTCATCGGCCCCGAACTGTCGCTCTGGATTCGCGGCGATTACGTGGTCGGCGATGCCACGCTCAACCGTTTCTTCGCCTTCCATGTCATCGCAATTCCTCTGGTGCTGCTGGGCCTGGTCACCGCGCACATCATCGCGCTGCATGAGGTCGGTTCCAATAACCCCGATGGCGTTGAGATCAAGGCCAAGAAAAACGCCGCCGGCATTCCGCTCGACGGCATCCCTTTCCACCCGTACTACACCGTCCACGACATCATGGGCGTCTCGGTGTTCCTGCTGGCTTTCTCGGCGGTGATCTTCTTTGCCCCGGAGATGGGCGGCTATTTCCTCGAGTACAACAACTTCGTTCCGGCTGATCCGCTCAAGACGCCGGCCCACATCGCGCCGGTCTGGTACTTCACGCCCTACTACTCGATCCTGCGTGCCATTACCTCCGACTTCATCCTGTGGGGCCTGACCCCTTTCCTGCTGGTCTTCCTGGCAGTGGTCTGGATGAGCCGCGGCACGAAGTCGCTCTCCAAGCTGATTGCCACGCTGGCGGTGGGCGCCATGCTGGTCGGCTTTCTGGTGCTCGACGCGAAGTTCTGGGGCGTGGTGGCCATGGGCGCCTCGGTCATGATCTTCTTTGCGATGCCCTGGATCGACAACAGCAAGGTCAAGTCGATCCGCTACCGGCCGACCTGGCACAAATACATCTACGCCGCGTTTGTCATCGTGTTCCTGGTGCTGGGCTATACCGGCGTTCAGCCGCCGTCGCCGGTGGGCCAGGTCATCGCGCAGATCGGAACGCTGCTCTACTTTGCGTTCTTCCTGTTCATGCCGTGGTGGAGTGAGATGGGCGAATTCAAGCCCGTGCCCGATCGCGTCACGTTTGCGGCGCATTGAGCCCGCGCACCGAGACAAGACCCGACTGAACTGGACCTTGCCATGACGCATTCGATTTCCCGAATTGTTTCCCGACGCTTTTTCCGCGGTGTTTCCCGGGTCGCGCCCGCCCTGATCGCCGCGACGCTGGGCCTGTTTGCCCTGAGCGCGCAGGCCTCAGGCGGTGGGGCTACGCTCGATCATTTCCCGACCGAGAAGCTCAAGGATCTGCCGTCCCTGCAGAATGGGGCCAAGATCTTCACCAACTACTGCCTCAATTGCCACGGCCTCTCGCTCATGCGCTACAACCGCATGACCGACCTCGGCCTGACCGAGGCGCAGATCAGAGACAATCTGGTTCCTACCGGTGCAAAGGTGGGCGACACGATGAAGGTATCGATGTCGGCCAAGGACGCCAAGGAGTGGTTCGGCGCAATGCCGCCGGACCTCTCGGTGACCGCCCGCTCGCGGGCGTCGCATGACGGCTCCGGTTCCGACTGGCTCTATACCTACCTGCGCGGTTTCTATCGTGATTCGTCGCGAGCCACCGGCTGGAACAACACCGTCTATCCGAACGTCGGTATGCCTCATGTGCTCTGGGAGCTTCAGGGCTCACGCGGCGCCAGCATTGAAGAGGTCAAGGCGGCCGCCGACGCCAAGCCGGGTGATCATGCCGCAATGTCCCGGACGCTCATCGCCATTGATGCCGTGACAGGTCAGCGCACCGAGAAGGTCGAAGAGATCCATGAAGGCCATCCTCACGAAGGCTCGAGCATTACGCTGACGCCGGCGGTTGGTGGCAAGCTGACGCAAGCGCAGTTCGATGGTCAGATTGCCGATCTGGTCGCCTACCTCACCTATGTTGCCGATCCTTCTGCACAGACCCGGAATCGTTTGGGGACCGGCGTGCTGCTGTTTCTGTCCCTGTTTTCTGTTCTGGCCTGGTGGCTCAACCGCGAATACTGGAAAGACATCAAGTAATCGCATCCGCCGCACCCCGAGACCGCGCAAACCGACAAGGCTTTGCGCCGTCTCTTCTGATTTTCACAGTCACTGAACCGGCGTCAGCCGGTCTGCCTCCTGAGGAGCGAAGCCCATGATGGTCCTGTATTCGGGCACGACCTGCCCATTCAGCCAACGCTGCCGCTTCGTGCTGTTCGAAAAGGGCATGGATTTCGAGATCCGTGATGTCGACCTCTACAACAAGCCCGAAGACATCTCGATCATGAATCCCTACGGTCAGGTGCCTATCCTGGTCGAGCGCGATCTGATTCTCTACGAGTCGAACATCATCAATGAATACATCGATGAGCGATTCCCGCATCCGCAGCTGATGCCGGCTGATCCGGTGATGCGGGCACGGGCACGCCTGTTCCTCTTCAACTTCGAGCGGGAACTCTTCGTCCATGTGCAGCAGATCGAACGTCGCGACCACAGCAAAGAAACAGCCAAGCTGATGGAGCGCGCACGTCTGCAGATTCGTGATCGTCTGACCCAGCTCACCCCGATCTTCATCAAGAACAAGTTCATGCTGGGTGAAGACTTTTCGATGCTCGATGTTGCGATCGCCCCGCTGCTCTGGCGTCTCGACCACTATGCGATCGAGATGCCCAAGAGTGCGGCGCCGCTCATGAAATACGCCGAGCGCATCTTTTCGCGTCCGGCCTATATCGAAGCGCTGACGCCCTCTGAAAAGGTCATGCGGCGCTAAGGCGGTCATCATCGTGTCCGAGACCTCCACCAAGCCGTATCTGATTCGGGCCATTCACGAATGGTGCAGCGACAACGGCTATACGCCGTATCTTGCGGTGGCGGTCGATCACCGCACGCAGGTGCCGATGGAATACGTCAAGGCCGGTGAAATCGTGCTGAACGTCTCGATGGGTGCGACCAACCGTCTGGCGCTGGGTAACGAACTGATCAGCTTCCAGGCGAGGTTTGGCGGTGTCGCCCGCGAGATCTCGGTGCCGATCGACTGCATCAGCGCGATTTATGCCCGCGAAAACGGGCACGGCATGGCGTTCGATGTGCCTAAGGCCATGGCGCATACCGATGCCGACACCGATGTTCCGTCGTCGGGCGCAGGCGGTGCGACCGCGGGCTCACCGTTCTCGCTGGTGAATGCGGCAGCGCCCGAAGCGGCTCCCCGGGCGGCAACGCCAGGTGCTGCGCAAGAGCCCGGGCAAAATTCAGCGGAAGCGACCGCGCAAGATTCAAGCGATAAAAGTGCCGGTCCCGGGGCTGTCCCGCCTCCCGATGATGCGCCGTCCGGTGGCGTTCAGAGGAGCGGCCGTCCTCACCTGACTCGCGTCAAGTAAGGCTGGTGCGGCGAGCAGCCGGGTGAGCCTACAATACCGCCGCAGCGACCGCGGATCGGCAACGACCGCGACTGCACTGCGATTGCATCAACAAATGCCCCTGTAGCTCAACGGTAGAGCAGCGGTTTTGTAAACCGAAGGTTGTGGGTTCGATTCCTATCGGGGGCACCACTCAAGGCTGCGGCTTGCGGCGCTCGAAGCGCTTGGCCTGCGCCTTCATCTGCTCGGACAACTCGGTCAACCGATCGGTCATCTGCTTGGCCGACGCCACCATGGCGAGCAACGACAGACGAGCCCGTTCGGCATCGGACTTCCCCTCGAGCTGGCTGTCGAGCCGTTCAATCATCGCCTTGGCTGCGCTGGCATGCCTGCCCCCGCGCGCGATCTCGATGGCGAGCAGCGCCTTGCGCCGGGCCTCGAAGGCCGCCGGGTCACGTTGATAGAGCGCCGCCCATTCGTCGAAATCGAATTTCGGAGCCGCATTGAACTTGATCATCAAAGCCACCTGCCGTTTGTCGGCCGAACACAGCCGTTCGATGACATTGTCGGGCTTCGCGGGACGTCGACGGGTGACATCCGTCACGACCGAGTGCCGTATGATCAGCCGGGTTTATCAAATCTGAAACCACGGGACGTTCAGTGTCTTCGACTGACCAACGAAAAGTTTTCTCATGGAAGCGTCCGGTTATCAATGACCGACGCCCCTCGGTAAGGCTGACCGCGTCGGGCCGAAAATGGGATGTCCGACTGGTTGGGCAGATTTCGAAAACCCGCATCCTCGTGACCCATCCTGTCGATGACGGCATGCTGGTGTTCGTCAAGGAAGGCGAGACATTCGGCATCAGCAATTTCGATGGCGCGTTTCTCTCGACCTTCGACAGCACAGTGCTCAGGGTCATCCTTGGCGAATCGCCTGGCCTGGAGTTTGCCTTGCCGCCCCTCGAGCAACGGCGACGCGAAATCGTTCGCAAGGTACGCCGGGCAAGCGTCATGATTCCCTGCGCGGTGCGTTACGGTTCGGCTGCCAATGAAATTCGCCCGGGGTTTACCGGTGATTTGAGCGTCCAGGGGATGCAGGTGGCCATTGAAAACCCGCTGCCCAACGGGATCACCGAGCTCGATATCTCGGTCAGGCTGATGGTGCTTGGAACGGCGACGACCGTACAGGTCAAAACAGCCATCCGCTCCACAAACACCGACCACCGCCCCGAATTTCCGGCCATCCTGCTCGGCCTCGAGTTTATCGATCTCGATCCGTCCAATCGGCTTGCAATCAGCCAGTTCGTGGGCGAGCGGCTGCTCGCCGAGCAGGACGACGTCTTCGGTATGGTTCGCTGATCAGGCGTTCTTGCGCAACACGACTGCGCTGACCGCCCAGCTGACCGCGCTGTAAACCAGCGCGGCGACAATCGACCAGCCAAAGCCGTCGATCTGAAAGCCGTCGAACATTCGCGACACCAGCCAGAACATCAGACCGTTGATCACGAACAGGAAGAGCCCGAGCGTGAGCAGGGTGATCGGCAGCGTCAGGATCACCAGCAGCGGGCGAACGATGGCATTGAGCAGCCCCAGCACCAGGGCAACCAGCAGTGCAGTGAGGAAGTCGTGAATATGCACCGCCGGAATCAGGTAAGGCAGCAGCAGAAGCACGCAGGCGTTGATCGCCCATCCGAGCAGCAATCGCATGATGTGGGGAGTCGTTTGAGGTTGGCCCGAAGTCGGGTAATGCGCCGGGGGGCTTACTTGACGAGCACGACAGGGGTTTTTGCCAGCGAGGCGACCCGCTGTGCGACCGACCCGATCATCAGATCCTTGAGGGCGCTGCGGCCTTTCGAGCCGAGCACGATCAGGTCGCATTTGCTGTCGTCGGCCGATTCGGCGATCGACTGAGCCACCCGACCGCGAAGCGCCCGCGACTCGAAGGTCAAGCCCGACTTGCGGGCCTGCTCGATGGCCGGCTTGAGCTCGGACTCGGCGAGATCGTCAAGGTAGCGGTCGACCGCCTGCTTGCCAACGAACTGGCTGGCACCGCGCAGGGCGATGTCGTCATGGGCATTGGCGAGGATCAGATGTGAGGGCTCGGACAGCTTGCCGGCGAGCTTGATCGCGTACTTGAGCCCGCGCAGAGCGTTCTTTGATCCGTCAACGGCAATAAAGAATTTCATGAGCTGTCCTGGCTGCGTCGGGCGCGTGGATTATTGCATGGTGACAGGCGGGTCAGACTGAGGCGCCGGGCTCGCGCTGTCCTGCTCTGACGCCGTGTCGTCGGGAGGCGGGGCATTGGCCACAGCATGCTCATCAGCCTGCGGTCCGGTTCGTGAGGCCGATATCGCGGCTGACAACTCATGCAGGACACGCAGCGATCGCTGAGCCAGGCGCTGCCGACCGTGCGGCCGCGGCGCCGAAAAAACTCGCCAGGCGTCGATAAGGGCAGTCGCTCTGACAGCCGCTTCGGAGGGCACGCCCGGACGGGCCAATGCCTGCGCAGCCACATCACGGGCCACCGCCAGGTCCTGGCCAGCACCGAGTTCGTCCTGCCAGCGCGCCAGCGCAGCGGTCACGCGGGGCACATCGGCGCTGCGGGTCAAGGCCAGCGCGGCGTATTCAAGCGCATAGCGCAGGTTCTTGACCGCGATCCTGGCCCGGTGCCAGTCGGCTTCGGTCCTGGCCTGACGGGCCCGTCGTCGCACCCTCGCCATGAGTGCAGGCAGACGCAGGGCAGCGAAGGCGCCGAAGTCCTCGCCAGGCAGGCCTGCCGGGTTGCTGGCCTCGCCGAGTCGCTCGGCCATTCCCATGACCTGCAGAACGAACTGCGATGCCTCCGGCCCCGACAGGGTTCGCCGCAGCTCCATGCGGGCCGACTCGCGGGCATGACCAACGGCGCGCGACAGGGTCTCGAGCGCGGCATCGCCCTTGAAGCGGCTGCGCAACTCAGGCAGCAGTCCCGATTCGAAGACATCGAAGTCGCGCACCTTGCCGGCAGCATCGGCCAGGCTCGATGCACTCTGGTCAAGAGACGCCCAGACCGGATCGATCTCGCGCAGTCCGAAAAAGCGCAGGGCTGCCCGAAAGCGTCGCAGCGCGACCCGGAACTGGTGCGGGCCTTCCGGAACATCCGAGGACAGGATCGGCTCGATATTGGCGCAGGCATGCGCAATACAGGCTGTCAGGATCTGTGCGGCCGCCGCGCCGGGGGTCTGGGCGCGGGCAGGAACGGTCGCCGGCGTCTTGAGCGGACTGGCGATCAGGGGCAGACGGGCCGCGAGCCTGAGTCCGCGTTCGTTCTTTGTGGGTATCAGCAGGCAGGCCTGCAAGCCCTTCGCCCAGTCGAGCGCCCACTCGAAAAACTCGGCTCGTTCGCCCTGCAGGCATTCGAGCTCGACCTCGCGAATCGATTCGATGCGATCACCGCAGCGCAATTCGCCGATGTCCTGCGCGATTTCGACCCGCAGTCCGGGCGACGGTTCAATGGTGCGGCTGCGGCGTTCGAAGTCGGTCTCGAAAAGCGGGCGCCACAGTCCGAAGCTGCGGTGCGCGATCGCCCCGAACTCGGTATCGACTGGCGGTAATGCGTCGCGCTGCGGTGCCGGCCCGTCGATGGCGCACTCGAATTCATAGCGTTCGAACTGCCCTGCGCCCTCTGCCTTGACGGTCTGCAACCAGCGCTCGCCATGGCGTCGAACCCGCACCGCCATTCGCGCGCGAGTCAACTCGCCATCGGGCGTGTCGTAGTAGCAGGACCAGACACGATCCCGATCCCAGGCGTCGGTGGCGTCGCCATCGAGCTTGTCCTGCAGCGACAGCGGCAGTGAGAACTTCAACTCCAGTTCGCGGTGACTCATGGCGCTTCCTCGTTGGCGGCTGACCGCGCTGCCGCAAGGCCCGGCCAGGCGGGCGAGAGTGTCTGCGTGACGTCGAGCAGATCGAGAACCCGGCCGACGGTGTGGTCGATCAGTTCATCGACTGACTGTGGCCGGTTGTAGAACGCCGGCACCGGCGGAAAGACAATGCCACCCATTTTGGTGACCGTGGTCATATTGCGAAGATGCGCCAGGTTCAGAGGCGTTTCGCGAACCATCAGTACCAGTCGGCGCCGCTCCTTGAGCACCACATCGGCTGCGCGCGTGATGAGATTGTCGGACATGCCGTGCGCGATGGCTGCGAGGGTGCGCATCGAGCAGGGCGCCACCACCATGCCGTCGCTGCGAAACGACCCCGAGGCGATGCTCGCGCCAACATCGCGAACGTTATGCAGGACATCGGCAAGTGCTTCGATTTCGCGTCGCCCCCGGCCCAGCTCCTGCTCGACATTCAACCATCCGGCCGCCGAGACCAGCAGATGGGTCTGCACCTCAGGCAGGTCGCGCAGGGCTTGCAGCAGGCGCACGCCGTACACCGCGCCCGATGCACCGGTGATGGCAACGATCAGTCTTCGGGTCATCGGCGGTCTCCGGGAGGGGGCGCGCGGGCGGCGCGTTCGCAACCCTGTTCGCACGTCGGTCCGGCTGATTGTACCGACCTCCCAAGCGGCGCATGTCGGACCGGCATGTCCACCGGGTCGGCATAAGGTCTGCAATTGATGTCCGACACAACGCTGTCGCCATGGCGGCGTGGCGGTAACGGTGGTCAAATGCCACTTGCTCTGACGATTTCTCGAAATGAGGCTTGTGCTGATGGAAATTCTGCTTGGTCTGGTGTCATTGGCGCTGGTGATGATGCCGCTGTGGCGGATCATGCAGCGCACCGGTCGTGACCCCTGGCTGAGCCTGCTTTTCATCAGCCCGCCGATCGGCACGTTTGCGTTTTTTGTGATCCTCGCCTTCGGGCACTGGCCGGCGGCTGCCCAGCGCCCGCCCGCCGACCGGTCGGCAGCCTGAGTGATGCTGCGCGATCTGATCCTTGCATTCGACCGTTTCGTCGAATCCCCGTCGCCGGTCGATCTGCTGGCACTCGCCGCGCTGGCGATCCCGATCCTGATGGCCGCCCGCGTCTTGCGACGAGCAGGGTTTTCGCGCTGGTGGGCACTGCTGGTGCTGGTGCCGGTGGTCAATCTGATCGGACTGTGGCTGTTTGCCTATGTCCGCTGGCCAGCGGTCGACATCGACCGCTGAGGCATCGTTCAGGCGGCCGGCGCCTCGCCGGGCAGGAGCTTTTGCAGCTCGCCGCTGTCGAACATTTCCTGGACGATGTCGGCGCCACCGATGAATTCGCCGCCCACGTAAAGCTGGGGGATCGTTGGCCAGTTGGAGAAAGTCTTGATCGCCTGGCGGACCTCGTCATCCTCGAGGACGTTCACGGTGACCATGCTGGTAACACCGCAGGCCTTGAGCAGTTGCACCGCACGGCCCGAAAAGCCGCACTGCGGAAACTGCGCGGTTCCCTTCATGAAGAGAACGACGGGATGGTCTTCGACCGTCTTTTTGATGAATTCGCTGGCGTCCATGACATTGAGTCCTTGAAAGAGGGCGCTGTGCGCCGCTGGCAAGAGGCCGAGTCTAGGCAGCGATGCGGCCGGCGTCAAACGTCGGGGTATCTGCCTGCAGGCTGGCGGACCGGCGGTGACCGGGAGTGGCGCTGCTGATCGACTCGGATCAGGTGTGATCGGGCAATCGACCGAGGCTGACCCGATCGAGTCCCTGCAGGTCGGGCAGCGTGGCGACCTCGGACAGGCCGGCCTGCCTGAGCCGATCTCGAACGGCCGAGCCCTGCTCGCAGCCGTGCTCCAGCAGCAGCCAGCCGCCGGGCAGCAGGTGGGCGCCGACCCTTGCCACGATCTGCTCGATCGCCTCCAGGCCCTGCGGGCCGCAGGCCAGCGCGCCCGGCGGCTCATGCCGCAGTGCCGGATCGCCCAGGTGCGGGTCGCTGTCGGCCAGATAGGGCGGGTTGGAGACCACCATGTCGAAGCGCGGCGTCCGCGCGGGCAGGGCGGTCCACCAGTCGCCCTGATACCAGTCGATCGGGGGTGCCGACAGTCGGCCGGCATTGGCCTGCGCGCAGGCGAGCGCCTTCGCCGAGGCGTCGGTGGCGCTCAGTTGCAGGTCGGGTCGGGCCAGCGCGAGCGTGATCGCGATGACACCGCTGCCGGTGCCGAGGTCGAGCACGCGCAGGGGCGCCGCCACCCGCGCCGGCAGACGGCTGAGCGCGGCCTCGACCAGCCCTTCGGTTTCCGGGCGCGGCACCAGCACATGCCGATCGACCGCAAAGCGTCGACCGAAGAATTCGCGGTATCCGGTCAGGTAGGCCAGCGGCTCGCCCTCTCGACGCCTGGCCGCCAGCGCATCGAATCGCGCGGCAATCAGTGCGTCGGCCGGCTCATCGCCGTGGGCCACCAGCCACTCCCTGGGGCGTGCGCTGACATGCTCAAGCAGCGCGCGGGCATCGAGCCGGGGCAGCCCGGCAGCGGCCTGCAGCGCATCCCACGACCGTGCGGGCTGGCCGCTCATTGGGGCGAGGTCGCTTCCTCGGCCAGCGCCGCGAGCTTTTCGGCCTGATGCTCGGTCATCAGCGGGCCAAGAAGGTCGTCGAGATCACCGTCCATCACCCCCTGCAGCTTGTAGAGCGTGAGGTTGATGCGATGGTCGGTGACCCGCCCCTGCGGAAAGTTATAGGTGCGGATGCGCTCCGAACGGTCGCCCGAGCCGACCAGCGACTTGCGGGTGGCCGCCTCCTTGGCCTGCGCCGCCCGCACCTGCAGGTCGCGGATGCGGGTGGCCAGCACCTTCATCGCCTTGTCCTTGTTGCGATGCTGCGAGCGGTCGTCCTGGCATTCGGCCACGATGCCGGTCGGCAGGTGGGTGATGCGCACCGCCGACTCGGTCTTGTTGACATGCTGTCCGCCGGCGCCCGAGGCCCGGTAGACGTCGATGCGCAGCTCGTCCGGCGAGATCACCACCTCCGAGACATCGTCGGCTTCGGGCATGACCGCCACCGTGCAGGCCGAGGTGTGGATGCGGCCCTGCGCCTCGGTCGCAGGCACCCTTTGCACCCGATGGCCGCCCGACTCGAACTTCATGCGCGCGAAGACCGAGTTGCCGGCGATTCGAACGATCACTTCCTTGTAGCCGCCAAGTTCGGAGGCGCTCTCGGAGAGCAGCTCGGTCTGCCAGCGCTGTCGCTCGGCATAGCGCAGATACATGCGCAGCAGGTCGCCGGCAAAGAGTGCGCTCTCGTCGCCGCCGGTGCCGGCGCGGATCTCGAGGATGACGTCGCGCCCGTCGTCCGGATCGCGCGGCACCAGCAGCCGTTCGAGCATGGCGCCCTCGTCGGCCAGCCGCTGGCTCGCAGCGGCGGCTTCGTCGTCGGCGAACTCGCGCATCTCGGGATCGGCGCGCAACTGCTCGGCGGTGTCGAGGTCGCGGCGAGCCTGTCGCCAGGCGACGAAATGCTCGACCACCTCGGCGAGCTCGGCATGCTCGCGGTTGAGCCGGCGGTATTCGGTGATATAGCGGGTGGCTTCTTCGGTGGAGAGCAGCGCCGACACCTCGGCCAGCCGCTCTTCGAGCCGCGACAGCTTGTCGAGCATGGAGGGATTCATGGCCATGTCAGACAGCGCCCGGCAGGAAGGAAGGTGCCGGCGCGGGCCCTCAGGACGATTTGTCTTCGGGCAGCAGGCGGTCGATGAGCGCGCCGATCTGCTGCTGCGCCGGCCCCGGCTGCTGCAGCAGGGTGGTGGGGCCGTGAAGGAACTTGCCGGTCAGACTGCTGGCCAGAGCCTCGAGCACCGCGTGCGGATCGTCGCCGCGCGCCAGCATGCGGCGTGCACGCTCGAGTTCGCCCTGTTTGAGCGACTCACCCCGGGCATGCAGCGCCCGGATCGCCGGCACCGCCTGACGCGCCGACAGCCAGTGCATGAAGGCGTCGACGCGGGTCTCGATGATGGTTTCGGCCTGGGCGACCGCCGACTGGCGATTTTCCATGCCGGTCTGAACCAGCTTGCCGAGATCATCCACGGTGTAGAGAAAGACGTCGTCAAGTCGGGCGACTTCGGGTTCGATATCGCGCGGCACGGCCAGGTCGATCATGAACATCGGCCGGCGCCGGCGCTGGCGAAGCGCCCGCTCGACCATGCCCAGACCGATGATCGGCAGCGAGCTGGCGGTGCAGGAGACGATGATGTCGTGGTCGCCCAGGGTTTCGGGCAGATCGGACAGCCTGACCGCCTGGGCGCCGAAGCGTTGCGCAAGCGCCTGGGCGCGCTCGGCGGTGCGATTGGCGACCGCGATGCGCTTGGGCTGCTGGGCCACGAAGTGGGTGGCGGCCAGCTCGATCATCTCGCCGGCGCCCACGAACAGGATCGAGGTCTCGCGCAGATCTTCGAACAGTCGCTGGGCCAACCGTACGCCGGCCGCTGCCATCGACACCGAATGCGCGCCGATCTCGGTCTGGCTGCGCACTTCCTTGGCGACCGCGAAGGTGCGCTGGAAAAGCTGATGCAAATGGGTGCCAAGTGCATCGGCTTCCTGGGCGACGCGGGCGGCGTCTTTCATCTGGCCGAGGATTTGCGGCTCGCCGAGCACCATCGAGTCGAGTCCCGAGGCCACCCGAAAGGCGTGGCGAACCGCCTCGTTATTGGGCAGGGCATAGAGATGCTCATCGAGGCCGGGGGAGGCACCCAGCCCGTTGAAGTCGGCCATCCACTGGGTGATCGCCTGGCGCGCCCGCGCCGGCTCGGGCGTGGCGCAGTAGATCTCGGTGCGATTGCAGGTCGACAGAATCGCGGTCTCGGGCAGGACGCTGCGCAGCTCGCCCTTCAGGTTGGCGACTGCGTCGCGCAGCGCCTCGCCCGGAAACGCCACCTTCTCGCGCAGGGCGAGCGGCGCGGTGGTGTGGTTCAAGCCAAGGGTGAGGAGTTGCATGGGGCAGCCCGTTAAATCGCCTGGAAGTCAATCAACCGTGACAGTCAACCAAAGTTTACAGTCAGTTTACCTGTTGTGGTGCGGGCGATCGGCCCGGATTGTCGGTGCCGGTTTCAGGATCGGTCGGATTCGCCGCCGGCCGCCAGGAAGAGCCGGTAGGCGGGGTGCTGGCTTTCATCCCACCAGCGATAGCCCAGTCCCGACAGAAAGTCGGCGAACGCGGCCTTGTCGGCACCCGGCACCTGCAGTCCGACCAGAATCCGCCCGTAGTCGGCACCATGGTTGCGGTAATGAAAGAGCGAAATATTCCAGTTCGGGCTCATGCTGGTCAGAAAGCGCATCAGCGCGCCCGGGCGCTCCGGAAATTCAAAGCGATAAAGCAGCTCATCGCGGGCCAGCGGCGAATGCCCACCCACCAGATGGCGGACATGCGACTTGGCGAGCTCGTCATCCGACAGGTCGAGCGCGGCAAAGCCGTTGGCCTCGAAGCTGCGGGCGGTCTCGTGGGCCTGATCCCGATTGCTCACCTGCAGGCCGACAAAGACATGGGCCACGCGGGCATCGGCGATCCGGTAATTGAATTCGGTGACGTTGCGCGGGCCGATCAGTTCGCAAAAGCGCCGGAAGCTGCCGCGCTCCTCGGGGATGGTGACCGCAAACACCGCTTCGCGCTGCTCGCCGATTTCAGCGCGCTCCGAGACAAAGCGCAGTCGGTCGAAGTTCATGTTGGCGCCGCAGGTCAGCGCGATCAGGTTCAGGCCGGTGGGCGAGATGCCGCCGTGGGCCTGCGTTTCGCGCTCCAGCCAGGCCTTGGCGCCGGCCACCGCCAGCGCACCGGCCGGCTCGAGGATCGAGCGGGTGTCCTGAAAGACGTCCTTGATGGCCGCGCAGATTTCGTCGGTATCGACCAGGATGACATCGTCCAGGCAAGCCTGGCACAGGCGAAAGGTCTCGACGCCGACCTGCTTGACCGCGGTGCCGTCTGAAAACAGCCCGACTTCGGCCAGTTCGATTCGCCGTCCGGCCTTCAGCGACCGGGCCATCGCATCGGAGTCGACGGTCTGCACGCCGATCAGCCTGATCTCCGGGCGCAACTGTTTCACATAGGCCGACACGCCTGCCGCCAGGCCGCCCCCGCCGATGGGAATGAAGATCGCGTCGATCGGGCCGGGATGCTGGCGCAGCACTTCCATGCCGATCGTGCCCTGGCCGGCGATCACATCGGGGTCATCGAAGGGATGCACGAAGGTGAGCTGATCGCGGGCCTGCAACTCGAGCGCATGGCCGTAGGCGTCGGAGTAGGAGTCGCCGTGCAGCACCACCTGTGCGCCGCGAGCCAGTACCGCATCGATCTTGACTTGCGGCGTGGTCACCGGCATCACGATGACCGCGCGGCAACCAAGCCGGTTGGCCGCCAGTGCCACGCCCTGGGCGTGGTTGCCGGCCGAGGCAGCGATCACGCCGGCGGCAAGCTGCTGTGCCGACAGATGCGCCATCTTGTTGTAGGCGCCGCGCAGTTTGAAGGAGAAGACCGACTGGAGGTCTTCGCGCTTGAGCATGACGGTGTTGCCGAGTCGGGCAGACAGCGTCTGGGCGCGCTCCAGCGGCGATTCGACCGCCACGTCGTAGACGCGAGCGGTCAGGATTCGTTTGAGATAATCGGCTGGCATAAGGCGGTCGATTCTACCTGCCGACTTAAACTGCCCCCATGCAAGCTTTCCTCGATCAACTCCTGGCCTGGTATGCCGTGCCCGAAAACGGCCTGCTGAGCGTGTCGCTGATCGCCTTTATTTCCGCGACCCTTTTGCCCATGGGATCGGAACCTGCGGTCTTCGGCTTCGTCAAACTCAACCCCGACCAGTTCTGGCTCACGGTCTCGGTGGCGACGCTGGCCAATACCCTTGGCGGACTCACCAGTTTCTGGCTGGGGCTGGGGGCCAAGAAAGTGCTGGCCGAAAAGCGCGGCCACCGCTATCTCGACTGGCTCCAGCGTTTCGGCCCGAAGATGCTCTTGCTGGCCTGGTTGCCGGTGGTCGGCGATCCGCTGTGTGCGGTGGCCGGCTGGCTCAAGCTGCCGTTCTGGCCGAGTGCGGCCTATATGGCGATCGGCAAGTTCATCCGCTATGTCAGCTTCACCGGCGCGCTGCTCTGGATCCCCGACGCCTGGTGGATGAAGTTTGCCGCGCCGTTCATGACTGGCTGAGTCCCCGGCGCTTGACAGGCCGGAGCCGGCCGCCCGAGCCCGCTGTCGCATGTCCCCGCTGTCAGACGGGGAACCGGTCGGCGGTCTACAATCCTTGGATGAATGCGCCCATCCCGCTGGCCGTCGCCGGCCTTGCATCCCAAGACGACGCGCGTCTGCGCGAAATTCCCTACAACTACACCTCGTTCTCCGACCGCGAGATCGTGCTGCGGGTGCTCGGCGCCGAAGCCTGGGACATCGTCGAGTCGCTGCGCGCCGAACGTCGCACCGGCCGCTCGGCGCGCATGCTCTATGAGGTGCTGGGCGATATCTGGGTCGTGCAGCGCAACCCCTTCCTGCAGGACGACCTGCTCGACAATCCGCGCCGGCGAGCGGCGCTCATCGAGGCGCTGACTCATCGTCTGACCGAAATCGAGCGCCGCCGCGAGCCCGATGCCGAGTCGGCCGACAGCGCCAGGCCGGGCGTGCGTGCCGAGCGCGTGGGCCGCCTGCTCGAACTCGCCCATGCCGCGATCGACCGCTTTCGCGCCACCTTCGATCAGACCGCCGATCTGCGTGCCCGCACGCTGCGGCTGCTGTCGCGCGTCACCGCCCGCGACAACATCCGCTTCGATGGCATGTCGCGGGTCTCGCATGTGACCGATGCCACCGACTGGCGCGTCGAGTATCCCTTCGTCGTGCTGATGCCCGATTCCGAGGCGCAGATTGCGCAACTGGTGGCCGGCTGCATCGAGCTCGGGCTGACCATCATTCCGCGCGGCGGCGGCACCGGCTATACCGGCGGCGCGATTCCGCTCACGCCGATGTCGGCGGTCATCAACACCGAAAAGCTCATCGGCATCGGGGCCGTGGCGCAGCAGCAGTTGCCCGAAGTCGATGGCCCGGTGGCCACGATCTTCTCCGAGGCCGGGGTGGTCACCAAGCGCGTGACCGAAGCGGCCGATGCCGCCGGGCTGGTCTTTGCGGTCGA
>Ga0114963_10001431_pt1 | contig 16477 bp, 17 predicted proteins | sample C_131016_EF_Meta_FD_87019 | JGI IMG/M metagenome (GOLD analysis project Ga0114963, IMG submission 87019) | Freshwater microbial communities from Lake Croche, Canada to study carbon cycling - C_131016_EF_MetaG | ecosystem: Environmental > Aquatic > Freshwater > Lake | place: Lake Croche, Canada...
ATTATGGTACATACGAAGTATACCAAGGCTCGAACAAAGAAAGCCTAGATGAAGGAAGCTACTCAGACAGCTACGATACACCAGCATCTAAACTAGTACACGGACAATTAAGCAGCATTGTTGACATCTTCAGCAAGTCTAGAAGCGAAGAACAACAAGAACTTGATGCAGCAATTGAAGCAGCTGAACAAAAAACAGGAACTCAAGTAACTCCTACAGAAAGAAGTGTATTGTCACAACAGCTAAACTGGATACGTACACAAGACATGGAAATGGAAAGAGAAGGAGTTGAAGAAGGAGCACCATCAGCTGGAATGACAGCTAAAGAAAAATCAGCTTTAGCTAAAAAAGCACATGCAGGAAAAGACATAGGTAAAAAAGGAGCTGGATTTGAAAAAGTAGAAAAAGCTGCTGAAAAGAAATATGGTTCGAAAGAAGCAGGACAAAAAGTAGCAGCAGCAGCAATGTGGAAAAATGCAGCAAAACACGAACAAGTAAACGAAAATACAATGACTAAAAGAGAACAGTACTTAACTAGATTAGTAGAAAACGCATTAGGGTTAACAAACAACGACGAGGATCAAGAATTCGATCCAGGACATGATATCGAACAAGCACAGCATAATATAGAAAGACAGTACGAAGGAAACGAAATGGCTGACGAAACCGTAATACCAGAATACAGTAATATCGATGAGTTAATGAAAAGTATCGACCACGGAACTAACAAAGTAGCAGAAGAGCACAAAATCCAGGAAATGAAAAAAATTGCTGAAGCATTAAGAATGAAAGCAAAGAAAATGGAAGAAAGTGAACATGCTGCACACATTAGTCCAAAAGACTTAAAGCAATTAGCAACAGATGCTGCAAAATTAGAAAAAGCAGCAGAAAAGTTAAAAGCAGCATTTGATAAAAAATTCAACAAAAAAGAAAAACCAGCTGCAGCTGCTAAAACAGAAAAAGTAGAAGCTTTACAAGAAGGAACTTTTGACTTAAGAAAATTCTTAGCAGAAAACAGAAAATAATATTATAAAATAATAAACAAGCCCACCCCACAAAGGTGGGTTTTTTTATATCCCTATATTTATAATATATAAGTATATAATATGTCACAACAAGATATAAAACAAATAGTTGCACAAGAGTATATTAAATGTGCAAAAGACCCGGCTTACTTCATGAAGAAGTATTGCTACATACAACATCCAACAAGAGGTAGGATTTTATTTAATCTCTATCCATTCCAAGAAGGAGTTCTTCACTTATTCAGAGATGAGAAGTTTATAGTAACTCTTAAATCAAGACAGTTAGGAATCTCTACATTAGCCTCAGCATATGCTCTTTGGCTAATGATTTTTCATAAAGATAAAAACGTACTAGCACTCGCTATTACTCAAGCAACAGCTAGAAACCTTGTAACCAAAACAATTTTCATGTATGAGAATCTACCAAAATGGTTACAATTACCTTTTACGGAAAAGAATAAATTATCTCTTAGACTTAAAAACGGTTCTAAAATAACAGCTAAATCTTCTAATGCAGATGCTGCTCGTTCAGAAGCAGTATCGTTACTACTAATAGATGAGGCAGCCTTCATTGATAATATTGAAGAAACATTTACAGCAGCACAACAGACACTTGCAACGGGTGGACAGTGTATGGCTCTTTCTACTCCAAATGGTGTAGGAAACTGGTTCCATAAAACATGGGAAAAAGCTGAAGCAGGAGAGAATGGATTTGTACCTGTTAAATTAAGATGGGATGTACATCCGGAAAGACAACAAGACTGGAGAGATGAACAAACAAGACAACTAGGAGAAAAACAAGCAGCTCAAGAGTGTGACTGTGACTTCCTATCATCAGGAGATACCGTAGTAGAGGTTGAGAATATGTCATTCTATGAAGAGACATATGTAAAAGAACCAATGGAAAAAAGAGGTGTAGATGGAAATCTTTGGATATGGGAATCACCTGACTATCAAAAATCGTATATGGTTGTTGCCGACGTCGCTAGAGGTGATTCAAGTGACTACTCTGGCTTTCATGTCTTTGATATAGAATAAGCTACCCAAGTTGCAGAATATAAAGGTAAAATATCTCCTAAAGAATATGGAAACGTATTAGTAGGAATAGCAACAGAATACTGTGATGCATTACTTGTAATAGAGAATGCCAATATTGGATGGTCAACTATTGAACAGGTAATAGAAAGAGAATATAAAAACCTATACTATTCATCAAGATCAGATAATGAGACAGTTGAATCGTATATGGCAAAATACGAAAGAGATAAACTTGTACCAGGATTTACAATGTCTCTTAAAACAAGACCACTTGTTATTGCTAAAATGACCGAATATATAAGAGAAAGATCAGTTATAATCCAATCTAAGAGATTAATGTCAGAACTTAGAGTATTCATATGGAAAAATGGAAAAGCACAAGCACAAGTAGGTTATAATGATGACCTTGTAATGGCTTTTGCTACAGCATTGTATGTTAGAGATACAGCCATTAGAATGAGACAACAAGGATTAGACCTTTCTAGAGCTACAATGTCTTCTTTTGTAAGTCTTAATCAAAGAAACTCTGCAGTTTATAACGTTGCTCCAATGCAGAATAATCCGTATCTTATGGAAACACCCAATGGTCAGGAGGATCTTTCCTGGCTATTAGGATAATGCACTATTTATAAATAAAACATTTTACAATGGCAGATAGAAATTTGTTTACTTCCCTACAGAGATTATTCTCAACAGATATTTTAGTAAGGAATGTAGGAGGTACAGAATTAAAGATTGCTGATATAAATCAAATACAGACAACAGGGAAGTATCAAACTAACTCTTTATTAGATAGATTTTCCCGTCTATATATCTACAATAATAAAAATATTTTCAATCCAAATCTTAACTATCAGACTTTAAGAATTCAACTTTACTCTGATTATGAAGCAATGGATACAGATCCACTTATCGCATCTACCTTAGATGTACTTGCAGATGAATCTACTCTGAAAAACGATATGCATGAAGTATTATCTATTAAATCTTCAGATGAAAATATTCAAAGAGTTCTTTATAACCTATACTATGATGTATTAAACATCGAGTTTAACCTTTGGTCATGGGTTAGAAATATGTGTAAGTATGGAGACTTCTTCTTAAAGTTAGAAATTTCAGAAGAGTTTGGGGTATATAACGTACTTCCCTATACAGTCTACAATATGGTTAGACATGAAGGTATGGATAAGAATAATCCAACTAAAGTAACCTTTACAATAGACCCAGACGGACTTGCTTCTTCAGCAGATCCAAATTATGTACCGAATACAAACAAATCAATTATCACTCTAGATAATTACGAAGTAGCTCACTTCAGATTAATATCAGATACAAATTACCTTCCTTATGGTAGATCTTATATTGAACCAGCTAGAAAAATTTACAAACAACTAACTTTAATGGAGGATGCGATGTTGATTCATAGAATCATGAGAGCTCCTGAGAAGAGAACATTCTTTGTAAATGTAGGTTCTATTCCACCAAACGAAGTTGAGCAGTTCATGCAAAAAACTATCAATAGTATTAAAAAAACTCCTTATGTTGATCCACAAACAGGTCAATATAACTTGAGATTTAATATGCAAAATATGATGGAAGATTTCTACCTTCCAGTTCGTGGAGGAGATACTTCAACCCGTATTGAAACAACTAAAGGATTAGAGTACGATGGTACAAACGATATTGAGTACTTAAGAGATAAAATGTTTGCTGCATTAAAAGTACCAAAAGCTTATTTTGGATTTGAAAAAGACCTTACAGGAAAAGCAACTCTTGCAGCAGAGGATATTCGTTTTGCTAGAACAGTAGAAAGACTTCAAAGAATTGTAGAGAGTGAATTAACTAAAATCGGATTAGTACACTTATATGCTCAAGGATTTAAAGGAGAATCACTTACCAATTTTGAAATTAAATTAACCACTCCTTCTATTGTTTACGAACAAGAGAAAGTAGCGTTAATGAAAGAAAAGATAGATTTAGCAACTCAAATGCAAGCAACTAAATTATTCTCATCAGATTACATTTACGATAATATCTTCAATATGTCAGAAGATACTTATAACGAAATGAGAGATTTAGTTAGAGAAGATGGTAAGAGATCATTTAGATTATCACAAATTGAGAATGAAGGAAACGATCCTGTAGTAACAGGAGAGTCTTACGGAACACCTCATGATTTAGCATCTATGTACGGTACAGATAGAGGACCAGTTCCTGCTGGGTATGATGAAAGAGATCCTCAACCAGAAGGAAGACCTAGAGAAAAATTCTCAATATTAGGTACACAGAAAGATCCGCTAGGAGGAATAGATAGATTAGGAGTGCAAGGAATGAAAGGCGGTTATCCAAGTGATAATGAAAATGTAAAAGAAAATACATTTGCAACTAAAATGGTAATGTCTAGAAATAAAGATATTTTTCAATCAAAAAAGAAATTAATCTTTGAAAAAACAGAAGAACAATCCTCAGACCTACTAAACGAAAATAACATCCAGGATTTAGATAATTAACTCCTATTTATAACAAAGATAATATAGACATGCGTATTAAACACAGCAAGTATAAAAACACGGGCCTTATATTTGAACTACTAGTAAAGCAAATAGCAGCAGATACTCTTTCTATGAAAGAATCGCCTGCTGTTAAAATTTTAAGAAAATTTTATACAGGAAATACTTCTTTAGTAAAGGAGTTCAAATTATACGATTATATATTAAAGAACAAAGGAATAAACATCAGCAAAGCAGAAACAATAGTTAATACTATAACTGAGATAGCTAAAAAAATAGATGCTACTTCTTTAAAAAAACAAAAATACGAGTTAATAAAAGAGTTGAAAAATCATTACGATTTAGAAGAATTCTTCTCCATTAAAGTAGAAACTTACAAACCGTTAGCAGCTCTATACTGCTTACTTGAAGCTCAAAATACACCGTCTGAAACAGATCTTTCAGTTTTTGTAGATAATAAAACTACAATCTTAGAGCATCTAACACAGGTAAAAAGACCTACTCAGGATAAGGATAGCATAATGGAAGAGTACTCTAAGTATGATAAAGATTTAAGATTACTTACCTATAAGATATTATTAGAAAAATTTAATGCACAATACGAATCACTTCTACCAGAGCAAAAGAATATCCTAAAGGAAGTAATCGTATCTGTTAATTCATCTGCTCGATTAAGAAATATTTATAACGAAGAAGTATCAAAATTACAAAAAAGCATTAGTAATTACAAGAAAAAAATAACTGATGAAGTAGTTAAGATAAAATTAGAAGAAGTATCTAAAGCAATAACACCAATAAGTAATACTCAAAAAGTAGACGATAATCATTTAGTTTCTTTAATGCAATACTATGAATTAGTAAATGAATTAAAAAATTTATGAAAAAATCAGAACTAGTACAGAAAATTAAAGAAGTATTGGCAGAAATGTCAACAACAGGTACTGGAGCTTCTTTCTCACCAGGACAGGGAGAACAATATGCTACTCCTTTTGCTTTTTCAAAAAAAGGTCAAGGTAAAAATGCAGCAACAAAGCAAGGAGAAAGATTAGGATTAAAAGTAGTTAAAAGACCAAACCATCCTTCTCATACTAAGATGTTTGATTATTTAGAAGAAATGCATTATGGGACACCTCACGCTTTTGTTCCAGAAACAGAAATGGAGGACAGTGATGCAGTAAAACATACAGAAGAAATGGGTTACACTAAAGTAAAATCAGTTAAAGAAAAAGAAAAATCACATAAGAAATAATATGAGAACTTTACAAGAAAAATATATCGGAATTCAAGAAGGTAACTTCTCAAAAGATCAATTCTTAAGAGATGCTAGAATGGAACTTCCAAACTTAGTTACTCAATATAATGGGTATGACGATGCTGTTAAAATTCTTAAGCACAGAGGAATGATCCAAGAAGCAGTAGTGGAAGAAGCTAGGCTTACTAAAAATAGCTTAACAGACTATAGATACAAACCAACCAACGATATGGACAAATATCCATACGAACAAATCTTAAGAGGATTAAGAGTTGAATTGGAAGGACTAGGAGTACAAAGCACTCCAACACCAGACGAGTATAAAAAAGCTCTAGCAAAAGTTCTTAAGAATTTAGAGAAAGATGAAATCTACTATACAAATCAAGTAGCAGGAATTAAATCTAATCAAAAGCGTAACGATCAAATGGTAGCTGTAGAGAAAAATAACTCTGTAGATACTTTAAATGGATTGAAAAAAGCACAACTAAAAGAAGCATTCAAAAAAGTAATTAAAAATATCTTAAAAGAAGAAGCTGAAATAGAAACTCCTTTACATGGTGAAGAGGAATTTGAAATGCAAGGACCTAAATCAGATATAGATTTCAGAAATGAATTAGAAGCTTATTTAGAGGATAATCAAATCTACGGATATACTAGAAAGATTCACGATATAATGACTCAAGAAGATCCTATTCAAGCAGCAGGAGATTTAGCATTATTTTTAGACGATAATCAAATCTACGGATATAATAGAGGAATTGAGGCAATCTATGATGAATATCCTTATGAAGATATGTACGAAGGATATGAAGGAGATGAAGATGAAGCAGATGATATTTCACATCCAAGAGGATATGAAGAAGCTTCTGATGAAGAAACTTTTAATGATTTATTTGAAACAGTATCGCTAAAAGATTTACTATAATGAACAGTCCACTATTAATAAACGTAACTCCTTTCAAAGGACTTCTTACTGAATCGAAAACCAAACCAGGTGTTTTTGAAGTAACAGGTATTATGCAAAGAGCAGGAGCAAAAAATCAAAACGGAAGAATCTATAAAAGAGAAATTCTTGAAGAAGAAGTAAGAAACTATATGGAGAATTTCGTTAAGATAGGAAATGCTTACGGAGAATTAGATCACCCAGAATCAGCAATTGTATCTTTAAAAAATGCATCACATGTTGTAAAAGATTTATGGTGGGATGGAGATGATCTAATGGGTAGAGTTGAATTATTAAACACACCTTCAGGAAATATCGTAAAAGAGATTTTAAAAGGAGGACATACAATAGGAATCTCTTCTAGAGGAACAGGATCAGTAACTCAAACAAATGAAGGAACTTTAATGGTACAACCGGATTTTGAGTTGTGCGCTTGGGATTTTGTAAGTAACCCTTCTACGCAAGGAGCTTTTATGAGACCTATCAGTCTTAATGAAGGAGTTGAAGGTGTTAATAAATATGCTAAATTAGACTCAATAATAAACAACATACTAAGAGCTTAACTAGTGTAATGGGATAAACTTGCTATTTATAATAAAAGAGTAAATGGTAGGAATATACAAAATAACATCCCCAACAGGAAAAATTTACATAGGGCAGAGTACTAAGATAGAACAGAGATTTGAGTATTATAAAAACCTAAACTGTACACAGCAAGTAAAACTTCTTAGATCTTTACAAAAATATAAACCAGAGAGTCACAATTTTGAAATAATTGAAGAGTGTGAAGAGTCTAGGTTAAATTTGAGAGAAAGATATTGGCAAGAGCAGTACGATGTTTTAAATAAAGAAAAAGGATTAAACCTAAGATATACAAAAGTCGATGATAGATCTGGAACTATGTCTGAGGAAACAAAAGAAAGAATGAGCATTTCTAAGATAGGTGAAAAAAACACCATGCACGGAAAAACCCACTCTGAAGAAACAAAGAAGAAAATCTCAGAGAAAAGAAAAGGACACAAACATTCAGACGAAACAAAAAAACTATACTCAGAACAAAGATTAGGAATACCTAAATCAGAAGAGCATAAACAAAAACAGTCAGACAGACAAAAAACATCAGAAAAAAATACATTTAGACATACAGTAAAATGTCCACATTGTAATAAAGAAGGTCAAAAACCAAATATGCTTAGATGGCATTTTGAAAATTGTAAACAAATAAACAGATAAAAATGAGAAAAGATTTCGACATACATCAATGGCAGGCAAAGTTTTTAAAAGAGGAGTCTGAACGTATAATGACAGGAATGGAGTACTTGCAGTATGAGTTACCACACTACTATAAAAAAGAAGGTGATTTATCAAATTACGAAATTGCAGACATCATGGAACGATATGCAAATTACCTACACACGCAAAGTAAGTAGATATTTTAAAAAAACACAACCCACCCCAAAAAGGTGGGTTTTTTTATGGTTTGAAAACAGGGGTATATTTATATACGAATATGCCATCCCTATATGGTATCTACTATAAAGTAAAATCACATTACGCTACTACTCAATAAGCGTACGACAAATCACAAAAAACAAAATGACAAACAAAGATTTATTTAAGCAAGCAATTGCAGAAGCTAAAACTATTCGTGAAGCTGCAATCACCAACGCTAAAGAAGCTTTAGAAGAATCATTGACTCCTCATTTAAAAGAAATGTTAGCTCAAAAGCTACAAGAAATGGAAGAGGATGAAATGAATGAAACAGACAACAACGGAACAGACAGCCAAGTAGATAGTCAAGCAACTGACATGGATCACGGTAATGTTGTTAATGAAGCTGAAGAAGACGAGGAAGAGCCAGCAGAAGAAGAAGCTCCTGAAGGTGAAGAAGAAGAGGAAATGGAAATTGAAGATATGACTATCGACGATTTAAAAGACCTAATCAGAGACATCGTTGCACAAGAAGCAGGTCAAGAAGACTTAGACCACGAAGAAATGCCGGCAGACGACATGACGGGTTCTGAAGAAGAGGAAATTGATATCAACGAACTATTAGCAGAACTAGACGGAATAGACGAAGGATCAGGGTACGGAAAACCAAGTACAGTACCAGGAAAAGGTACTCACAGTTATTCATTAAAACCAGGCGCTGAAAGTGGAGACACAATGGGAGCAAATGATGGATATACAAAAGGAGTTAAAGAAGGAGAATTAGACGAAAGCATTGATGTTATCGCTCAACTTATTGATATGTTCCCATTCTTAACTAATTCAACAGCTCAATTACTATTAGGAGCTTTTGGAGCAGCAGGACTTACAACACTTGGTGTAATTATTGCTAAAGTACAAGAGATGGCCTTAAAGGGAACTTTTGGAGAAAAAGCTAAAGCTTTCGTTATTGAATTGCAAAAAAATGCAAAAATAGCAGGACAAGTTACTCAACAAAGAGAAGGTACTGAAGAAGAAATGGAAGAAGGTTTAGGATCAGCTATTAAAGGCGGTCTTGATAAATTCGACAAATGGATCGGAAGTACTAGCGATAAAATGGCAGCAGCTGGAAAAGATAGTAAATTCATACAAGGTATAGAGAAAGGTGTAGATAAAGCTCAAGATGCAGCCAAAAAAGCAGGTATTACTGGTGGTGGCTGGAACAAGGGTAATCACCTTGAAGAAGAATCTGAAGAATTAAACGAAGCATTAAATGCAGTTAAAGAATTAAGAACACAACTTCAAGAAGTTAATCTTTTAAACGCAAAATTACTTTATGTAAATAAAGTATTTAAAGCAAACAACTTATCTGAAGGGCAAAAAGTAAATGTTATTGCAGCATTTGACAAAGCTGAAACAGTAAGAGAAGTAAAATTAGTTTTCGAAACAGTTTCTAAAAATGTAGTAGCTAAAAAACCTACAACAATGAAGGAACACACATCATTTGCATCTAAAGCAACAGGTATTACAGCAGCACCTCAAAAAGAAGTGATCAATGAAGTATCAGAGCAAGTAAGAAGAATGCAAAAGTTAGCAGGAATTATAAAATAAAAAACCAATTAAAAAACAATTCAAATAACAATGGAATTAAATCAATTATTAGAAGGCTCAAATAATTACAAGTCTTTACAAGCAGATGCTGCTCGTTTAGCTGGTAAATGGAGCAAGTCTGGTTTATTAGAGGGAATCTCTAATGAAATCGAGAAAAACAACATGGCTATGATTCTTGAGAATCAAGCAAAACAAATCGTATCAGAGGTTTCATCTACAGGTACTGGAGCATCTTTTGCTGCTGGTCAAGGTGAGCAATGGGCTGGTGTAGCTTTACCATTAGTACGTAAAGTATTCGCTCAAATTTCTGCTAAAGATTTCTTATCTGTTCAACCAATGAACTTACCATCAGGTCTTGTATTTTACTTAGACTTTAAATATGGTACTTCTCAACCTGGTTTCACTCAAAACTCTAACATGTATGGTAACGTTTCTACTGCTAACTCTAAAATTGGAGTAGATGTTGATCCAACAGGAGGTTTATATGGTGCAGGTAAATTTGGATACTCTATCAACACTGCATCTTTTGGACCAAGTAACACTGTACTTGTTGCTGCTAACTCAGCTTCTATCGCTTACCAAGACGGTACTCTTCCAAGTGCATACAAATTAATCTCAATCGCTACATCAAGTTTAACAACTCCAGATTTAGAAGGTATTAGAGCATTTAGAGTAATTTCTGCATCTGTTGACGTTACAACTAACCCAGAGTTAACTTTCGTATCATCTTCTACAGTAGGAACTTATGTTACTTTTGTAGTACCAACAACTAGTTTAGGAGCAGCAGCTACAGTATCTGCATCTGTACTTTATGACAAACAACCAAATGATAACTCAAGAGGTGACTTTGAAGATACAGCTTCATCTTTAGGAGGTAACATTACTATCCCAGAAATCAACGTATCATTAGCTTCTGAGGCAATTGTTGCTAAAACAAGAAAATTAAAAGCTCAATGGACTCCAGAGTTCGCACAAGACTTAAATGCTTACCATTCAATCGATGCTGAAGCAGAATTAACTTCATTATTATCAGAGTACATCTCTATGGAGATTGACTTAGAGTTAATTGATATGTTAATCAACGATGCAGCTACAACTGAAAGATGGTCAGCAGTTAACAACAAAGTATGGAACGGTACAGCTTGGGCTAGTATCTCAACTACAACTTACTACAATACTCAAGGACAATGGTTCCAAACTTTAGGAACTAAAGTACAAAAAGTATCTAACAAAATTCACCAAAAAACTTTAAGAGGTGGTGCTAACTTCTTAGTATGTTCTCCAACTGTAGCTACAATCCTTGAATCAATTCCTGGATATGCAGCAGATACAAACGGTGACAAAATGGATTTTGCAATGGGAGTTCAAAAAGTTGGACAATTAAACTCAAGATATAGAGTTTACAAAAACCCATACATGACTGAAAACGTAATCTTATTAGGATATAGAGGATCTCAATTCCTTGAAACAGGTGCGGTTTACGCTCCATATATTCCATTAATGATGACACCTCTAGTATACGATCCATCTTCTTTCACTCCAAGAAAAGGAATCATGACTCGTTATGCTAAGAAAATGATCAGACCAGAATTCTATGGTAAAATCTTCGTTTCAGATTTAACAACAGTGTAATCTGACTTAGAATAGAAAATTAAGAGAGCTTCGGCTCTCTTTTTTTTTATAAAAGAAGTTCGTATATTTATTATAAACAAATACAGTTTATATTTATGGCTTCTAACCATCACACCGATGAAGTTTTCACTCCAAAGAGAAAACCGAAAAACCCAATTAAGTTCCAACTCCAACTTAATGAAGAACAAAAATTAGCAAAAGCACTTATTGTAGAAAACCCAGTAGTCGTTCTAAAAGGAATGGCAGGTTCAGGAAAGACTTTAGTAGCAGTACAAGCAGCTTTAGATATGCTATTCTGTAAAGAGGTAGAAAAGATTATTATAACCAGGCCTACAGTGGCTAAAGAAGAGTTAGGATTTCTACCAGGCGATCTTAAAGAAAAAATGGATCCATGGCTGGCACCAATATATCATAACTTATACATGTTATATGGTAAAGAGAAAGTAGATAGAGAAATAGAGCATGGTAATATTGAGATTGTACCATTTGCTTTTATGAGAGGTAGAACATTTGTTAATTCCTTTGTAATAGTAGATGAAGCACAAAATGTTACCCAAGACCAAATGGAAACTGTACTAGGAAGACTTGGTAAAGGATCTAAAATGGTAATATGCGGGGATCTGGCTCAAATTGACTTAAAAGTAAAAAAAGAAACAGGGTTTTCTTTTCTTACAAGAGTTGAAGAACAAGTAAAAGGATTTAGAATATTTGCTCTAAAAGCTAACCATAGACACGAGATTGTATCTCCTATCTTAAAAGTGTACCAAGACTTTAGGGACTAGTAAAAACTGCTATTTATAAATAAAACTTATGGCAGCTGGAATTTATTCATTTACTATTGAGCAAGGTACTACTGTAGATTTTGAACTTCAGTATACTGATGTTAACAATCTACCTATTGACTTGACAAAATATCATGGTAGAATGCAAATAAAATCTGGTTTTGCAAATGATAAACCGGTTACTTATGCATCTTTATCAAGCAGTCTTTACCCTGATGGAACAGGTTTAAATTTTAGTGGAAGTTTATCTAACGGACTAAAACCACCTACAAGCGGTTCAATAGGAGTTTATATATCAGCAGTTTCATCTTCTGCATTTATTTTTCCAAAAGCAAAATACGATTTAGAATTAGTATCAGGAAGTACAGTAACAAGAATCTTAGAAGGAGTAATTACTTTAAGTAAAGAAGTAACAACAATCCCTTAACGCATGGCTGTAAATATAACTACAGATACAAATACCGTAAAGGTAACCTCTACTACAACAAATAATGTCAAGATAGTAGACAACGGAAACAATACTTCGGTATCTGTTTCACAACCTACTACAAGAGTTATTAAAGTTGCAACAGTAGGACCACAAGGACCGGCAGGACCAGCAGGATTTCCCTACACAGGATCTGCACAAATAACAGGTTCATTAGGGATAACAGGTTCCGCATCAATAGTAAACTCAACAAATAACTCTACATTAGATCTGCATACTCATGATCAAGGTCCTTGGTTATTTCAAATGTTTAATGATACTTATTCAACAGGAAGTACAGTATTTGAAGGAGGTAGTTTTGATACAGGAGAATTTTTAATAGGTAATTCAACAAATAAACCTATTCAAATTTACAATAATTCTAATTACGAATCTCCAACTTTAATAATTTCAAGCTCAGGTGTTACAGTAAATAATAACCTAACAGTAACTGGAAATCAAGTAATAACAGGGTCACTTACAGTATCAGGTTCATTAGTAATGTCTCCTAGCAGTTCATTTATACTACCATTATCAGCATCAACAACACCACAAAAAGGAAGTGCTTATTGGTCGGGATCTTTCCTATTTGTATACAACGGAACAAGGTATATGAGTGCTAGTTTCTTCTAGGATTTATTGCTATTTATAACAAAAACAAAGTATGGCCAATATCTCTATATGGAACGGTAGTTCTACCTTTGCAGCCGGACAAACACCTTTTGGTTTTTATGACTCAGATGCAACCTTTGTCGCAGAAGCAGATAAGGTAGCAAAATTCTGTGCCATCCGTTTAGGCTACCCTTTAATGGATGTAGAACTAACCTCAGGATCATTTTACGCTTGTTTTGAAGAAGCTGTTACTACTTACGGAAATGAAGTATACCAAGCACAAGCTGTACAAAACTACTTATCACTTGAAGGAGGTTCAAATTCCACAACTCTAAATGAAGCAGTTGTTTCCCCAACTCTACAAAATATTATCAGATTATCCTCAGGATACGGAACAGAAGCAGGAGTAGGAGGATCAGTAACTAGACATACAGGATCACTATCAGTAGTAGCTAATCAGCAAACTTATGACTTAAACGAATGGGCAATTAACGAAGGTATTCAAGGAAGAATTGAAATTACAAAAGTGTTTTACGAAGCACCACCAGCAATTTTAAGATACTTTGACCCTTATGCTGGAACTGGAACAGGTATTCAATCTCTTATGGATGCATTTGATTTTGGATCATATTCTCCGGGGGTAAACTTTTTATTAATGCCTGCTTCCTATGATGTATTGAAAGTACAGGCAATTGAATTCAATGATCAAATTAGAAAATCTGGATACTCTTTTGAGATAGTAAATAACCATCTTAAATTATTCCCAATACCAAAAAATGCAGGGTACATATGGTTTGAATACTATCAGGTAAATGATAAACAGTCCCTAGACGATTCAGCAAATACAGCAGGAGGAGTAGGAGGAGCTATTTCAAATATATCAAACGTACCTTATGAAAATCCACATTATGGATCTATAAATTCAATAGGACATCAATGGATCTATAGATATGCTTTGGCTTTAGCAAAAGAATTACTAGCTTATGTAAGAGGAAAATACACAACAGTACCGGTACCGGGTTCAGAAGCTACTTTAAATCAAGCAGATTTACTTGCAGATGCTAGAACAGAAAAAGAAGCACTAATAACTAATCTAAGAGAAATTTTAGAATCTACCTCTAGAGTATCTCAACTGGAAAGAAAATCTCAAGAAGCAGGATATTTACAAGATACACTAAAACAAGTTCCAATGGTAATATTTATAGGATAATGAAAATAAAGAATATAATAAATGAAATAGTTTTCTCAATGTACCAAGGATTGGTACGAGTTGGACATACAGAAGAGATTACAGCTTCAGAGGTAGCCGACTTTGTAAGAGCTATGCCAGGTGTTACAAGAGTAACAGCAATTGATTCTAATGAGGATATCAATATTGTTGTATTAAAAGTTAAAGTTCTTACCACTAAACCAGGACCAGTAGTGTTTGAAAAACTAAGAAAAGATACTTTTAAATTAGTACCTAATATTAAGAAAGTTGAAGTATCAGGTAAATCTATAGAAAAAATTAAGTAATGATATTTGGAAGCCAAAGAGATTTTAGACTGCTTGTTGGAATAAATAGAGAGCTAGTCTCTAATGTAGTAGAGCAAGAGATTCTTTACTACAAACATTCTACTGAACAAACTCAAGTAAATATATACGGAGAAGGGATGGAGAAAGTTTTTTGGTCGCCGGTAAAACTTAACTGTTTAATTGATAGAGGAGATCAACAAACAACAGTGGATGATTTCGGACCAGATTCAATAAGAGATACACAGTTTAAATTTGTAAGACAAGATCTACTAGAAGTAAATACTTTCCCTGAAGTAGGTGATATTATACAGTGGAATGAAGATTACTACGAAGTAGATAACACTACAGAGAACCAGTTATTCTTAGGTAAAGACGAACATTATAACCTAACCGATTACGGACCAAATTACGGAGGTACACTTTCTATTATCTGTATTTGCCATTTAACAAGAGCAGATAAAGTAGGAATAACAAGACAAAGAATATAACATGACACAGCGTAGGAAACCTGTACCAAAAACACAAGTAGAGTTGTCTCAAGAGACAATTACACCGTATTTGAATAACGGGAAAGCTCCTGTGCCTGTAAATAAAAGAAGAGAGAATCAAAGAAGTGTTAAGAATGATGATGTAAAACAGTTCCAAGTAGGATTAAAAGACGTAGATGAAGCTATTTTTTATTATTTTAATAACGTAATAAGACCTTCAGTTCTTCAAAATGGTACAAAAATAAATGTACCAGTTCTTTACGGTTCACCAGAAAGATGGGCTGCAGTACAGAAAGACGGGTACTACAGAGATAATAACGGAAAAATACAGACACCTCTTATAATGATTAAGAGAGACTCTGTAGATAAAAATAGAACTCTTGGAAATAAAATGGATGCAAATAATCCAATACATTTCGGAGTTTTTGAAAAGAAATACTCAAAGAAAAACTTTTACGATAATTTTGCAGCATTAAATAATAGAGAAGCTGTAAGAGAATTCTACGGAGTAATCATGCCGGATTATATAGATATTGTTTACTCTTGTACAATTTTTACAGAATATGTAGAGCAAATGAATAAAATAGTTGAATCAATCAACTATGCTTCAGATGCATACTGGGGAGACCCAGAAAGGTTTAAATTTAGAGCTTCAATTGATAACTATACAACCATAACAGAGCTTGTACAAGGAGGAGATCGTACAGTAAAGACATCTTTTCAAATAAAAATGGCAGGATATGTAGTATCTGACGCTATTAACACCTCTGTAGGTAATCCGAATAGGTATTTTTCAAAAGCAGCTGTTAATTTTAGTTTGGAAACAGCAGGAAGTACTGAAATCTTAAACGCAAAAGCAAGTACACCTGCTAAAGCAGCAGCTTATAGATTCTTTGATACACCTCCAGGAGGTAATACAACTATAACTATTACAGGTGGAGGAGGATCAGGTATGACAGGAGAGCAAATTTCATATGTAGGAATGTCAAATACAGCATTAGCAGATTCAATAGTAGGATTAGTTGCTACATTTAACAGCCATACAATACCATCTCCACCAACTGGATTCTCAGCACTAGACGAAGGAGATTTCCAAGTATACATAAATGGTATATTAATACCAACACAAAATAGAACAACAACTCAATCAGGAGCAAACATAACAACTACGTTTA
>Ga0114963_10001433_pt1 | contig 16472 bp, 16 predicted proteins | sample C_131016_EF_Meta_FD_87019 | JGI IMG/M metagenome (GOLD analysis project Ga0114963, IMG submission 87019) | Freshwater microbial communities from Lake Croche, Canada to study carbon cycling - C_131016_EF_MetaG | ecosystem: Environmental > Aquatic > Freshwater > Lake | place: Lake Croche, Canada...
ACGCCACGACTGCAGTGGAGACCAGTGGCCATGCCAATCGGGGTCACGCCAACTGCCGGGCGACCCACGGCGCGAAGTAGGTGAGGATGCAATCGGCACCGGCACGCTTGATCACGAGCAGGCTTTCCAGCGCCGCCTGCTCACCGTCGATCCAGCCATTGGCGGCCGCGGCCTGGATCATCGCGTACTCGCCGCTCACCTGATAGGCAAAGGTCGGCACCCCAAAAGTCTGCTTGACGCGATGGATGATGTCGAGCGACACCAGCGCCGGCTTCACCATCACCATGTCGGCACCCTCCTCAAGATCGAGCGCGACCTCGCGGATCGCCTCGTCGCCATTGGCCGCGTCCATCTGGTAGGTCTTCTTGTCGGCTGCGCCGAGGGCAGCCGCACTGCCAACTGCAGCGCGGAAGGGGCCGTAGAACGCGGAGGCATACTTCGCCGCGTAGGAAAGAATGCAGACATCCAGCCTGCCGGCCTCGTCGAGGGTCCGGCGGATCGCCCCCACCCGGCCGTCCATCATGTCCGACGGGGCGACGATCTGGCAGCCCGCTTCGGCCAGCACCACCGCCTGCCGGCAGAGCACCTCGACCGTCTCGTCGTTGAGAATCCGGCCGTCACGGAGCAGACCGTCGTGGCCGTGGCTGGTATAGGGATCGAGGGCGACGTCACAGATGATGCCGACTGAGTCACCCAACTCACGCCGGATCGCCCGGACGGTGCGGCAGACGAGATTGTCGGCATCGGTCGCATGCGCGGCGGTCTCCGACTTGAGTTGGGGCTCCACCACCGGAAAGAGAGCGACGGCGGGAATGCCCAACTGCCGGGCCTCGTCAGCCGCCTTCACCACGCCGTCGATCGAGAGCCGTTCCACGCCCGGCAGGCTCGGCACTGGCAGGCTTGCCTCATGATCATGAACAAACAGCGGCCAGACCAGGTCGGCCGGAGAGAGCAGCGTCTCGGCGACCATCCGACGAAGCCAGGGATGCTGCCGATTCCGCCGGAGACGGGTCGTGGGGAAGGATCCGGACGATGTCATGGTCTCTGGTCCCCTTCGCGGTGATCGATCAGCACGGCCGATGCGAGCGGTTGCCGCATCCCGTCGACATCCCCCGTCAGGGTCGCCACAGCGCACGACTCATCGGTCTCCCACACAGCCACCCTCCGGGCCAGCACGCCCAGATCTGAGAGCACGCCCGGCGCGACGACCTCGAGCAGGTAGCGGGCCATATTCTCGGCCGTCGGGTTGTAGGGCATCACGAAATACTTGGTGGGCTCCACCATGCGGATCGCCGCCAGGGCGTTGGTGTCTGCTTCGAAAATGAGAAAGGCGTGATCCCAGTGGGCATCGAGCCAAGCCAGCATCCGCTGCTTGATCAGGGAGAAGTCGACGATCCGGCCGACGCTGTCGACCTCGCTGCCACCGCCAGCGGCCACCACCTCGATGTCGACCCGGTAGTTGTGGCCGTGGAAGAAGGCGCACTTGCTCTCGTGCCGATAGAGCCTGTGCCCCGCGCAGAACTTCAGCTGTCGCACCAGCGAGAGCTGCGTGCCGGCGGGATCATGCATGGCGAACGTCCTGGGAGTCGGGGCTGATTGGGGGGCGGGGCTGGCCGCACGTTCAGGATGCTCCGCTCAGGCGGAGACCCCTTCCCGGGAGAGCGTCTCCACCCGGATCGGCTGGATGTCGAACTTGGGATTCTGGCCGAGAAACCGGCAGGGATTATTGTGGAACACGTCGATCGCTTCCTGCAGCGAGTGGCCGCGGCGACGGTATTCGAGGATGCACTCCTGCAGCGTGAAGGGATCGCTCGGGCCCCAGTCGGCTGAGGAGTTCACGAGGATCCGCTCGGTGCCGTACTTCTCCAGCATGTCGACGGCACGTTTCGGCGAGCACTTCGTGATCGGATAGAGCGTGAAGCCCACCCAGTAGCCGGCATCGAGACAGGGCCGGATCGTCTGCTCCTCGACATGGTCGATCCAGATCCGCTCGCGGTCCACGTTCATCCCAGCCAGCACCTCTAGCACCCGCTTCGTGCCATGGGCCTTGTCGGCCAGATGCGGCGTGTGGATGAGCACGAGCTGGCCGTGCTGCATCGCGATCTCGACATGCGCCTCGAGGGATGCACACTCGTTTTTGGTCGACTTGTGCAGGCCTGTCTCACCGACACCGAGCACAGTGGGCTTCGCGAAGAACTCGGGGAAGTGTTTGAGCACCTCGCGGGTGAGTGTTGGGTTCTCGGCCTCCTTCGGATTCACCGCCACCCACGAGAAGTGGCGGATGCCATACTGGGCGGCCCGTGTCGGCTCGAATTCGCTGATCTGACGAAAGTAGTCGATGAACGTCTCCGGATAGAGACGGTCGAAGCCCGCCCAGAAGGCAGGCTCTGCCACCGCGACGACGCCACTCATCGCCATACGCTCATAGTCCTGCGCGGTGCGGGCGATGGCGTGGTAGTGGGGCTGAATGATCTGCATGATCGTGCTGGCTCCTTGGGATTTCGAACCGCGGACTGTCCGGCTGCGGTCCCGCTGATGCTGTTCTGGGTTCAGTCGGTGGCGTCAGTCCTGCGCAAACAGTTCGAGCAGGGCCACGGTCCGCTCGCCGTCGGGCCGGGGTGCGGCGAGGATCGCCAACGCCTCGCGGAGCCGCGCCATCCGACCGTCCTCGCCGGGCCGGGCAGAAGCCCGGCCGTTCGTCATGCCGCCAGCCTCCCGGGCTACGGCAGCCTCATACCGGTCGAAGTGGGCGGCAATCTCGAGGAGCATGTGGCGGCTCTCGAGAAAATAGTTTTCCGAGACGTGGGTGGCCGTGAGCATGGGCGGGACTCACCTGAGGAGGACGGGGCATGCGAACGCCGCAGGGCGTCCAGCACTCCTATAATAGCTTCCGGCCGAGGGGCCGACAGAGCGGTGGCCGCACGATTCAACGCCCACCATTACAATCCTTCCATGACACTCCGTAGGGATATGAAACGTCGACATCCGGGCACCGACCCGTGGCAACGGGGCCCCGAACGGACCAAAAGGCAAGACGCTTCATGAAGATCGTTCTCTTTGGCCGGGGCGGCCAGGTGGGCCGCGAAGTCGAGCCGGTACTCCAATCGTTGGGCCGGCTCATCGCCTGTGGCCGCGACGAGGCCGATCTGGAACAGCCCGACACCGTCCGCGACCTGATCCGACGCGAGGCTCCCGACATCGTCATCAACGCCGCCGCCTACACAGCGGTGGACCGGGCCGAATCGGAGCCCGAGCGGGCCCGGCAGATCAACGCCGACACTGTCGGCATCATGGCCGGGGAGATGGCCCGCCTCGGCGGCTGGCTCGTGCACTACTCCACCGACTACGTCTTCGGCGGCACGAAGTCCGGCAGCTACGTCGAAACCGACCCCACCGGGCCCTTGAGCGTCTACGGCAGCACGAAACTCGCTGGTGAGCAGGTCATCGCGGCCAGCGGCTGCCGGCATCTGATCTTTCGCACAAGTTGGGTCTACGCCACCCACGGCTCGAACTTCGTCCGCACCATGCTGCGGCTCCTGCAGGAACGCCAGGAACTGTCCGTGGTGGACGATCAGGTCGGCGCTCCGACAGCCGCGGCCCGGATCGCCGCCGTGACAGCCGCCGCGGTCGGCCGGCTGGCAGGCAACGAGCAGGAGCTGCCCCCGAGTGGGGTCTATCATCTCACAGCTGGTTCGGCGACCTCGTGGCACGGCCTCGCGGAGTTCATCGCCGCCACCGCCCGGGCCGAGGGCCTGCCGCTGCGGGTGGCCCCCAACTCGATTCGGCCCATCCCCTCATCCGCCTGGCCGCAGTCGGCCAAGCGGCCCGCCAACTCCCGGCTCGACACTGGCAAACTGCGAAGGACTTTGGGAGTACCACTGCCCCCCTGGCAGGAAGACGCGCGGCAGATTGTTGCCGCTCTCATCCAAAGCGGACGCGGCGACTGAGCCGCATGGGCATCCTGAACGCCGGCTGAACGGTCACGTGGCGGCACAGTATCATCTCCGTCGTTCCACGTTCAATCCTCGTTGCAGAATCGCTCGCCCATGAATGTCACACCCACCGCAATTCCAGACGTGCTGCTGCTGACGCCGAAGGTGTTTGGCGACGACCGTGGTTTCTTTTTCGAGAGTTTTAACGGGCGAGCTTTCGCGGCCGCGATCGGCCATGACATTCACTTCGTGCAGGATAACCACAGCCGCAGCGGACGCGGCGTGCTCCGCGGCCTGCATTACCAGGTCGAGCGGCCGCAGGGCAAGCTCGTCCGGGTGGTGGCGGGAGCCGTGTTCGATGTGGCCGTCGACATTCGCCCGGGTTCCCCGACCTGCGGCCGCTGGGTCGGCGTCGAATTGACCGCAGACAACAAGCAGCAGCTCTGGATCCCGCCGGGATTAGCCCACGGGTTTCTCGTGCTCTCCGAGACGGCGGAATTCCTCTACAAGACCACCGACTATTACGCCCCCGCTCACGAGCGCTGCATCCTCTGGAACGATCCGGTCCTCGACATTCGCTGGCCACTGGCCGGGCAGCCGATCCTCTCGGCCAAGGATGCCGCCGGAATGCCCTTCACGGTGACGCCGACCGCCGCCACCGCACACGTAGCCCACTGAGCGAGCGCTGCATGCATGACCATGATGCCGACTCGGTGGCCGTCATCATCGTCAACCACAACGGTGGCGACTGCCTGGCCCGCTGCCTGTCATGCCTGGCCGCCCAGCGGCAGCTGCCAACACGGATCGTGGTGATCGACAACGCAAGTGAGGACGGCTCCGTTGCCGCGGCGCGGCACCTGGCAGAGCAGGACGATCGCCTCGCTTCGCGGATTGAGTTTCACGGGGCGGGAGAGAATCTCGGCTTCGCCGCCGCCAACAACCGGGCTGTGGCAATGTGCAATACCGAGTTCGTCGCCCTCCTCAACCCCGACGCCTTTCCCGAACCGGGTTGGCTCGCGGCGCTCGTCGCCGCCGCCCGGCAGCACCCGGAAGCCGCGGCCTTCGGCTCCCGACAAATGCTCGACGGCTCGGACGATCTGCTCGACGGGATCGGCGATGTCTATCACGTCAGCGGCCTGTCGTGGCGGGCGGGGCATGGCTGCCGACTGACGGCAGCAGACCTCCAGGATCGCGAGATCTTCTCCCCCTGCGCGGCAGCCGCCCTTTATCGGCGGGCGGCATTCAACGAGGTGGGCGGCTTCGACGAGGACTTCTTCTGCTATTTCGAGGATGTCGATCTGGGATTCCGGCTGCGGCTGGCGGGATACGAGGCACGCTATGTGTCCACGGCTGTCGTCTCACACGTTGGCGGGGCATCCACGCGGGCACAAGATAACGATTTTGCCGTCTTTCATGGCCATAGAAACCTCGTCTGGTGCTTTGTCAAAAATATGCCCGGGATCATCTTTTTTGCCTCCTTGCCTGCCCATCTTCTCCAAACTATCTTCATTACAGCCGTTTCCGTGACCCGTGGGCAGTTCCGCGGCATCATGAAAGCCAAGTGGCATGCTGTGGCTGGACTTCAGAAATGCTGGCACAAACGACAACGCGTGCAGGCCGACAAGCGGGCGCCGGCATCCGCCATATGGCGGATGCTCGACACGAGCGTCACCAGGCGGCGGCAACGCTGCCCTGCGCGAGTGGCCCGCTCGCACCGGTGACGGTCGTAATCGTCAACCACAATGCCGGTGGGCTGCTGTCTCCCTGCCTCGACTCGGCGCTTGATCAAGCCAGCGAGGTGGTGCTCGTCGACAATGCCTCCGCTCCAGACACCTTCGAGCCCGTGATCGCAGCATTCGAGTCACATCCGCGGCTGCAGGTGATCCGCTCGGCGGAGAATCGCGGATTCGCTGCCGGCTGCAACCTGGGTGCGGAACTCTCCTCCCAGCCGTTCATGCTGTTTCTCAACCCCGACTGCACGATCAGCCCTGGATCGCTGGCGCGGTTGTGCGCGGCGATCCAAGAACATCCGCAGGCGGCGTTGGCAGGAGGTCTGCTGACCTACACGGATGGTCGCGAACAGGGGGGCGGCCGCCGCGCCGTACCGACACCGTGGCGTTCGTTCGTACGAGCCTTCGGCCTCGCCCGGCTGTCGAAACGCTGGCCGCAACTCTTCAATGATTTTCATCTGCACTTGCAGCCGCTCCCGCCAGCGCCGATCTCCGTCGAGGCGATCTCCGGGGCCTGTATGCTCCTCACCCGCAAGGCTGTTCACGACATCGGCCTCATGGACGAGGGCTACTTCCTCCACTGCGAGGATCTCGACCTCTGCATGCGGGCCCGCCAGCATGGCTGGCAGATCCTCTTCGTCCCCGATGCGCCGATCGTGCATCACAAGGGGGGCTGCAGCCGGGAGCGGCCAGTGTTCGTCGAGTGGCACAAGCACAGGGGCATGGTCCGCTTCTATCAAAAACATTTCCGCCACCAATATCCGGCCGGTCTGATGGGGCTCGTGGTCGTCGCTGTCTGGCTCAGGTTTGCCGCCGTAGCCACGCTGATCCAGAGCAAGCGACTCTGGACACGGGCGCGGCAGTGGGAGGTTTTACTGCGTTCGGGGAGGGCACGGTCTCTGGCCGTGGACTACAATTCGTTGTCGCGCGACGGCGTCGTCATGCAGACCGTCACCTCCACGCGGGCGATGACGTCCTAAAGCCACCCGACTCTTGAAGCCCCCCTGGCAACTCTTCCGCCGTCGGCGATGCACCGCGAACCCCACACGGCATGGAGCAGAAGTGCCGCGGAGCCGGTGGGTGTGCTCGGCGCCACGAGCTTTGTCGGACATTCGGTGCTCGCTCGTCTGCAAGCCGCTGGTCTGCGCGACACTGCCCCAACAGCGGCCCACCGCCAGGTATTTGCCTTTTCCCGATCGCCCGCCGCGGTGGCCGGAGCGAACGCATCCGCAGGCGTCCACTGGTACAGACTGCCCGCTGGTCCTGAGCTCCCGACAGAACCGCTCCCTCCCGTCACCATTCCACAGTGGATCGCCGTCAGTCCACTCTGGACAGTCTCGGCTCAGCTTCCGCTCCTGGCAGCAGCGGGTGCCCAGCGGCTGGTGGCAATCTCCTCGACGAGCCGGTTGACCAAGCGCAACTCGGCCGCCGCTGAAGAGCGGGCGCTCGCCGCGGGGCTCGCTGCCGCCGAGGAAGAGGTGCTTGACCGGGCCCGGGCCGAGGGGATCGTGGCCACGATCCTGCGGCCCACGATGATCTATGACGGCAGCCACGACCGCAACGTGATGGCGATCGCCGGCTTCATCCGCCGCTACGGTTTTTTCCCCGTAGCGGGCTCCGCAGCAGGCCTGCGGCAGCCGGTTCATGCCGACGACGTCGCTTCAGCAGCCGTGGCGGCGCTCGCCCGCGACGGCCTCCGCAGCACCTACGAACTCTCGGGGGGTGAGACACTCCCCTACCGCGACATGCTGCGGCGGATCTTCGCCTGGCTCGGCAAGCCGCCGAGACTGGTGGCGGTTCCCCTGCCGCTGGTCCAGGCCGCCGGGCCGCTGGTGGGCCTGCTGCCGGGGCTGGGTCGGCTGCCGGCGATGGCGGCCCGCATGAACGAGAATCTTGTCTTCGACCACGGAGCAGCCACGCGGGACATCGGCTTTCAGCCGCGGGCATTCACGCTTCCCTTGCAGGGTGATTCGAATCATGCTGCAGGGAGACTTCTCAATCGCTGAACGCCCGGTCTGAAAACCCTGTCTGTCTCGCATGAATTCCAATCCAGCCACGAACCCGCCCGGCGGCCCTACCGCGGCTGTGGCGCCGTTCCTCAGGCAGGCGGTCTTTCTGACGTTCTTCGGCTTCATGCTCGTGGCCCTTAATTGTCTGGTCGACAACGCCGCCATCGACGTCAGCCTGATCCCACGGCTGCTCGCCCTCTTGGCCTTTCTGCTCGTGTCGATCGTTGTCGTCAGCCTGCCGCCGGTCAGCCGCCTGCTCGACTTCTCCGTGCTGAGAGAGCCGGTCATCCCGCTCTTTGCCGGCTATCTCCTCGTCACCTGCGGATCGCTGCTGGTGGCGGTCAACGTCTCAGCCGGATTCACGGATCTCTTCCGGACGCTGGCAACCTTCCTGACGATCTGTCTGTTCTGCCTGCTGTTACCGATCGTGCCGCGGTGGCAGGAGTTGCTCCTGCGGGTGGTCATCGTGGCCGGGCTGATCGGCGTCGGGGTGGGCGGCTACGAGATCGTGACGAAGTTGGGCGTGGGCCTCCACGGCCGCGGAGCGATGGACCGCCACGCGATGGACCGCCACGCGATGGAACAGATCACGGCGCTGATGTCGAGCGTGAACCTCTACGCGGGCATCCTGGCACTCTTCCTGCCGTGGTGCGTCGGCGGCGTGGTGCTCCTCCGCAGAGGCTGGCGGGGGCTGGCGGCGGTAGCAGCGGTGGCAGTGCTACTGATGATCCTCTTGCTCCAGTCCCGGGCCGCCTGGCTGGCAGTGCTCGCCGGAATAGCGGCCGGCGTCAGCGTGTTGCTCGTGCACCCGGCCCGGTTCAATATGTCGCAGCGGGTTCGCAATGGCTTGGCCGCCATCTGCCTCGCTGGACTTGTCGCCCTTGCTGGCGGCATCGCTACCGCCCCTGCCGACAACGTCTTCGCCCAGCGGTTCCGCAGCATCTTCGTGGCCCCTGCCGACCCGGCCGCCCTGCCGCGTGAAGGCGGCCGGCTGATGATCTGGGGGGTTACGTCCCAGATGATCGCCGACCACCTGCTCAACGGCGTCGGCGCCGGCAATTTCACCGTCCGGCTCCACGAATATTTCGGTGACGACGATCTCGACTTCTCCAACGTGCACACCAATTGGGTGCAACCCCACAACGATTTTCTCTGGGTCTTCGTCGAGAAGGGCGTCCTCGGCATCCTGCTGTTTGTGGGATGCTTCGTGGCCGCCTTCGCCGCCATCCGAACGATCCTGCGGAGCAACGGGCCGCTGGCCGATCGCTGGCTGGCGCTGGTGGGCTTGGTGGGACTCGTCTCCTACACCACGCTGTCGTGCTTTGACTTTCCCTTGGAGCGGATCAACCATCAGGTGTATCTGTCGCTGCTACTGGCGGTCGTCACCGTGGTCAAGCATGGCATGGCGCCGGCGGCCAGCAGCGCTTCTGGCGTCAATGCCGACCATCTTGCACGGCCGTCACGGCTCGGCCGACTGGTGGTCGTGCCCCTGCTGGTGGCGGCGCTCGGGCTTGGCATCATCTACTCCCTGGCGGCGATCCAACAGGAGAAGGACGTGATCCTGGCACGGCGGGCCGGGCGAGAAGGAAAGTGGGAGGAGATGCTCGCCGCGGCACGGCGGGCCCGCACTCCCTGGAAGACCCTCGATCCGCTCGTCAGCCCGGTGGCGTTTCTCGAAGGCATGGCACACATGCAGCTGGGCCATCTACCGGAGGCGATCGAGTGTCTTGAGCAGGCGCGGATCGATAACCCCAACCGGATGTATGTCATCAACAACCTGGGCATTCTCTACGCCGGTACCGGCCGCTTCGACGAGGCGATCGAGTGCTTCAACCTGGCGGCAAACCGCTATCCACACCGGATCGAGCCGTTCAACAATCTGGCCAGTTGCCTGCTCGAAATCGGCCACCCTGACCAGGCGCTCGAACTCCTGGAGCAGATCCCGGAGGAGCTTCGCAACGACGGCATCCGCAGCAATCTCGCGCTGGCCCGTGAGCAGGCCGCCGCCACGCCGGCGGAGACCGCAGCACCCGCGGAAGCACCTGATGACGAACCGGCCGATGACAATCCGTAATGCGCCGTGACGCTTACAACTGCGTCGGGTTCGGTGCGTCGCCGTAGACCGCCTTGGGGTCGAAGGCTTTTTCGTGCTCGGTGAATGCCAACTGCGTACCCTGCCCACGTTCCGCTCCGACCGGCACCCGGCGGTAGAAGCAGGAGCGGTAGCCGACGTGGCAGCTCGCGCCACCGGCAATTTCGACCCGCAGCCAGACGCAGTCCTGATCGTCATCGATCCGCATCTCGGCCACCTTCTGCACCAGGCCGCTGGTGGCGCCCTTGTGCCAGAGCTGTTGACGACTCCGGCTCCAATAGTGGGCCTCGCCGGTTTCGATCGTCTTTGCCAGCGACTCCCGGTTCATCACCGCCACCATCAGCACTTCGCCGGAGGCATGGTCGGTGGTGACGCAGGGGATGAGCCCCTGCGGGTCAAACTTGGGCGCCAGTTCGCAGCCCTCCTCCACCTGCTCGACGGAGAGTCTCTGGCCAAACGGTGACGACGGGGCCGGCGAAGCGGATGCGGACACGGTAGGAAAACTCCTCGAAGGCGGTCGGGCTGGGTTGCTTCCTCTATTCAATAGTTTGACCGATCCGTTATCCAGCCCATACCCTTCCCGCACAGTCCATCCTGCCTTCGGGAGCCTCTTTTTATGGTCACGGCCGACAAGCCCGCCGCGTTTGTGCTTCGCCATCCCGCCCGTGGTGTCATCGGCAGCTGCTGGCGGGCCTGGGGAGTTCTGGTGCTGCTGGCATCCTGCGGCATGGCCGCCGACTGGCCGACCTTTCGTGGACCGGACCGGACCGGGGTCGCCGCCGACACAGGTCTCCTGAATACTTGGCCGGCCGCGGGGCCCACGCTTGCCTGGAAGACGGCAGGCGCGGGCCACGGCTATGCCAGTCTGGCGATCGCCGGCAAGCGGATCTACACGCTCGGCGACGGCCTCTCCACCGCCGGTGACAAGGACGAATATCTCTCCTGCTTCGACCGCGACTCGGGCCAGCAGCTCTGGAAGACGAAGACCGGAGAGCCGTGGGCCGAGGGCCCCGAATCGTGGCACAGTTCGCGAAGCACGCCCACGGTCGATGGCGAGATGGTCTATGTCATCACACCGTTTGGCCAGCTCGTGGCCTGCGCGACGGCCGACGGGAAGGAGCAGTTTCGCATCGACTTGAAGGCCCAGTTCGGCGGCAAGAAGGGAGATGGATGGGGCTACAGCGAGTCACCGCTCATCGACGACAACCGGCTCGTCTGCACACCGGGTGGCGAACAGGCCACAATGGTGGCGCTCGACAAGAAGACGGGGCAACCGCTCTGGACATGCCCCATGAAGGGCGACCGCGGTGCCGCCCACTCCTCGATCGTGGTCAGCCGGCCGCTATCCGGCCAGACGGGGGGCCGGAAGGTCTATGTGCAGACCACGGCCGCCGGCGCCTTCGCGGTCGATGCCGAGACGGGCCGTTTCCAGTGGGCCTATCCGATCGACCCGACGACGGCCGTGGTGCCGACACCGATCGTTCGCGGCGACCTGGTCTTCTTCTCCGCCGGCTACAAGCGGGGCGGCGCCCTCCTGCGGCAGGTTCCCGGCGCCGATGGCGGCGTGACGATGAAGGAAATCTACGGGCTCAAAAAAGAGCTCGCCAACAAGCATGGCGGCATCGTGCTGGTGGGCGATCATCTCTATGGCGATTCTGACGACGCGGGTATCCCCTTCTGCGCAGAGCTGATGACGGGCAACGTGGTCTGGAAGAAGCGGGGCAGCGGCAAGGGATCCGCCACGGTGACGGCCGCCGACGGCCATCTCTACGTGCGGTATGCCGACGGCACGCTGGCACTGGTGAAGGCCGATCCAGCCGACTACGTGGAGGCGGCAACCTTCAAGATCCCAGGCAGCGATGCCCGGCCGAGTTGGTCCCACTCCGTGATCCTGGACGGCCGGCTCTACCTCCGCGAGCAGGACACGATCCTCTGCTACGACCTGCGGAAGTAACACTCGCTGCGGAAAGATCGCCTAGCACGGAACAGTCCCCCGGCTTCCGCCGGGGGCTTTTATTCGAGCGGTGCGCTCCCTCAGGCGGTTGCATCACAGTTGAATACAAGCCCGGAGCGGAAGCGATGGGACTGGCAGGATGCCATGTTTCGCGTGCAGCTAGTCGTGTGTATCTGCCACGGCCTTGTAGATCACGCCGCCCAGGATGCCGCCCACGATCGGCGCCACCCAGAAGAGCCACAATTGCTGCAGCGCCCAGCCGCCGGCGAAGATCGCGGTCGCGGTGCTGCGGGCGGGATTCACCGAGGTGTTGGTGACCGGGATGCTGATCAGGTGGATGAGCGTCAGGCAGAGGCCGATGGCGATCGGCGCGATCATGCTGTTGGCCTTCTTGTCGGTGGCCCCGTGGATCACGAAGAGAAACACCGCGGTCAGCACGGTCTCGATGATGAAGCAGCTCTGCCAGGGATAGCCGCCGGGGGAGTGCTCACCAAAGCCATTGGATGCAAAGCCGCTCGTTGCCGCAGCGAAGCTGGGCAGCCCGCTGGCGACTAAATACAGCACGCCAGCACCGACAATCCCGCCGACCACCTGGGCGAGGATGTATTTCGGCACGTCGGCCATCGGAAACCGGCCGCTCGCGGCCAGTCCGGCCGTGACCGCCGGATTCAGGTGGCACCCCGAGATGTGGCCGATCGCCACCGCCATCGAGAGCACGGTCAGGCCGAAGGCGAGCGACACTCCCAGGAAACCGATACCGAGGTCTGGATAGGCGGCTGCCAGGACGGCGCTGCCGCAGCCCCCGAGTACCAGCCAGAACGTGCCAATCGCCTCAGCCAATAGTTTTCCCATCGCGATAGTCTCCGCAACAACGTGCCGTGATTGATCAGGCCCAGCCGGGGAGTCCCGGCGGGGGACGCCGAAGCTAGGGAATCGCCGCGAGACCCGTCAAGAGCAGGGGCCGCAGAGTCACATGAGCGCCAGCAATCTCGGTCCGAATACGACGAGCCCGATCACGGTGGCCGTGATCGCCGCCACCAGCACGCCGCTGCTGGCCATGTCGAGCGCGTCGCGGAGCCGCGGATGACGTCGGCTGCCAGGTCCACGGGCCAGCGACTCGATGGAGGTATTGAAAATCTCCGCCATCAACACCAGGCCGATCGCAAACACGAGCAGACACCATTCCACGGGCGAGACCTGCGCCACGGCCCCGGCGGCCACGACGGCCGTGGCCATCCCGAGGTGTACAGCGAAGCTCGACTGGCTCCGCACCGCCCGGGAGAGGCCGCGAAAGGCGTCGGCGAATTTCTGCGACCAACTCCGCGGGGTGGTCGCTTGCCGCAGGACCATCGGGCTGCCCTCCCTTACCGGAGGCTTCACGCTGGCTTCACGTAGGGGTCGCCCTTTTTCCAGTTGCAGGGGCAGAGTTCGTCACTCTGCAGGGCGTCGAGCACCCGCATCACCTCGGCCACGTTGCGGCCCACGCGGCCCTGATTCACGTCCACCCATTGGATCACGCCGTGGGGATCGACGATGAACGTGGCCCGCAGGCAGTAGCCCTCAGTCTTTTCGAGAATCCCCAGTTCGGCCGCGAGTTTCTGAGCCGCGATCAGCGGGAATTTCAGGTCGGTCAGGTCGGGATGGGCCCGCCGCCAGGCGAGGTGGGAATATTCGTTGTCGGTGCTGCCCCCCACGACGCTCGTGTCGCGGTCCCCAAACGCCTTCACCTGCTTGTTGAATTCGGCGATCTCCGTCGGGCAGACGAAGGTGAAGTCTTTCGGATAGAAGAAATAGACGACCCACCGGCCGGTGTAGTCGGTATTGCCGAGCAGTTTGACATCATCCTTGCCGGTGCCGACGCAGGCCTGGGCGGAGTAGTGGGGAAACGCATCGCCGACGGTGAGCATGGTAAGGTTCTCCAGGAAAGGAGTGCCGAGTGTACGGCTCAGGATCCATGCGTACAACACACGACCCGCCACACCTTCGCCACGATCCGCTCACCGCCCGGACGGTGGTTGTCGCCCCCGGCCGAGCCGATCGGCCCAACGAATTGGAGGGGGCGACGGTCCGCTGCCCGTTCTGCGCTGGCAACGAGTCGCTCACCCCCCCTGACCTGCTGCGGACTCCGCGTTCCCATGCCGAGCCCTGGCGGGCCCGAATCGTCCCCAACCGGTTTCCGATTGCCGTCGACGGCGCTGGGCCAGTGCCAAACGCTGGCAGTGCTACCGACTGGCCACAACCGTCCCACGGTGTGCACGACGTCGTGATCGAGTCACCGGCGCACGTGCGGAGCATCCTCGCCATCGACCCCGCCGGCTGGCGGGCAGTCTGGGAACTCTGCCGGGAGCGGCTGGCTGTACTGGCCGGCCGCGGCGACATTGCCTGGGCGATGGTCTTCAAAAACTCCGGGATCAAGGCTGGCGCGTCACTCGAGCACGTCCATAGCCAGCTCGTCGGCCTCGACTTTGTGCCACCGATGCTGGCCGCCGAACTGACGGTCGCTGCCTCCGTTACCGACCCCTTTGGCAACCTGTTGCGGCAAGCGGCGACCGAGGATCGCATCGTGATGGCGGTTGGCGATCTGGTGGCCCTGGTTCCACCGGCCCCACGACAGCCCTTTGAGACCTGGATCCTGCCGCGGTCGGCTGAAGGATCGTTTCATGCCACGAGCCCCGACCGCGTGGCGGCGGTCGCAGAGCTCACGCAATCTCTCATCGGCAGGCTCGATCGGCTCAGTCCTGGGGCCGACTATAACTGGTGGCTCCACCAACTGCCCCATGCACACGCTGTCAGCGACGCAGTGGCTCCCGCCAGCTGGCACTGGCATCTGGAGATCCTGCCGCGGATCAATGGCCTGGCCGGCTTCGAACTGGGCACCGGCTGCCACATCACCACGATGACGCCGCACGAATCGGCCCTGCTACTCCGCGACGCCTGATCGGTCGCCACCTCCGCGTGCCTTCGCATACTGGCGATTTTCCCGCAGGCCAGCTGCCGCCGCCCCCGCGGCTCGAAAACGCCCCCATCCACTTTCCCCAGCCGGCACCAGCCGCACGAGACTCCCCGGAGTTCGTCTCATGCCATCGGAAAACGCCAGATCCACGTTTGGCGCGGGTGTCGTCAGGCCTGACAATCGTGGATCGCTCTCTCCAGCGCCACCCCCGGGTCTCGCCATGTCGCCCGCCGTCCGGTTCGTCTTCGTCCTTCACGACCATCAGCCCGTCGGCAATTTCGACGGTGTCATCGAACAGGCCTACCGCGACAGCTACCTGCCGCTGCTGGAATTACTCGAACGCCATCCCGGCATCCGGCTGGCCCTGCACACCAGTGGGCCCTTGGCGGAGTGGTTGGATCGCCACCATCCCGACTACCTCGACCGCGTGGCCCGTCTGGTCGGCGAAGGGCAGATCGAGATCGTTGGCGGCGCCTGCTACGAGCCTGTGCTCGCGATGCTGCCGGCGCGGGACCGCATCGGACAGATCCGGCTGGCGACGGAGTGGCTGGAGCGCCGCTTCAAGACCAAGGTGACCGGCATGTGGGTGGCCGAGCGGGTCTGGGATCCCGGCATGACCCGCGACATCGCCGCCGCCGGCATCGAGTGGACGATTCTCGACGACTCCCACTTCAAGGCGGCCGGTCTCAGTGAGGACCAACTCGACCGCCACTGGCTCACCGAGGGGGATGGCTCCACGCTCACCGTCTTCCCAGTCAGCGAGCATCTCCGCTACGTGATCCCGTTTGCGGCGCCCGAGGCCACAATTGACCACCTGAGGTATCTGGCATCGCGTCGGCCAGGCGCCCTGGCAGTGTTCGGCGACGACGGCGAGAAGTTCGGCGTCTGGCCCGACACCCGGAAGACCTGCTTCGATGAGGGCTGGCTGGAGACCTTCTTCGGATTGCTCGAGGCCAACTCCGACTGGATCCAGATGTCGCTACCGTCGGAGGTGGTCCGCGAGGTGCCGCCCGCCGGCACGGTGTGGCTGCCGGAGTGCAGCTACCGCGAGATGATGGAATGGGTGCTGCCGCCGCAGTCGCAGCTGGCCTGCATCGAGGCCCGGCTGGCCTGCGCCGCTGATGCCAGGCTCGTCAGTGTGTCGCGGTTTTTGCGCGGCGGTTCGTGGCGGAATTTCCGCATGCGGTATCCAGAAGCCAACGAAATGTACGCCCGGATGATGGCCGTGAGCACGCGGCTAGAGCGCATGGGTTCAGGCAAGCAGGCCGTTGCCAATCCCGCCGCGATCGCTGAAGCCACGCAGGCCCTCTACCGCGGGCAATGCAACTGCGCCTATTGGCACGGCGCCTTCGGTGGCATCTATCTGCCGCACCTCCGCAACGCCATCTATCGGGAACTGATCGCCGCCGACCGCGCCGCCGACCGGGCGGAAGGGAAGCAGACCCCGTGGGTCGAAGCGACGACCGACGATTACGACTTCGATGGCCGGACGGAGGTGCGACTCGCAAGCGACGGGCTGGATGCCTGGATCGCGCCGGCACGGGGCGGCATGCTCTACGAACTCGACCTTCGCGATCAGGAACACAATCTCCTCGCCACGCTCGACCGCCGGCCTGAGGCCTACCATGCGCAGGTGCTGGCCGGACCGGGCAACGCCCGCAGTGTGGTTGATGCCTCGCAGGTGGCGAAGTTCAAGCAGGAGGGGCTCGAGCGGATGGTCCGCTACGACGCCTCGCGGCGGAAGAGCCTCGTCGATCACTTCTGGGATTGCGACGTCGACGCCAATGCGATCGTCGAGGGAA
>Ga0114963_10001434_pt1 | contig 16472 bp, 14 predicted proteins | sample C_131016_EF_Meta_FD_87019 | JGI IMG/M metagenome (GOLD analysis project Ga0114963, IMG submission 87019) | Freshwater microbial communities from Lake Croche, Canada to study carbon cycling - C_131016_EF_MetaG | ecosystem: Environmental > Aquatic > Freshwater > Lake | place: Lake Croche, Canada...
AGGCTGCTGCCGGTGGGCACGCATGATTGGAAGCGGTTTCTCAAACCGGCGGAATTGGCGGCGCATGCCCGGGCGGTGGGGGCGCTGGTGACTGATATTGCCGGGATGGCGCCGATGGCCGGGATTGGCGATTGGGGCATCAGCGGCGATGTCGGGCAGAATTATATTGCCATGGCGATCAAGGGTTAGGGTCGATTGGGAAGACCGGGCGAGGCAGGCGCTTCCAGGCGAAGCGGCTGAGCACCGGGCTGGTCAGGCCCGGGGCGTCCACTTCCAGGATGCGGTCATTGGGGGCGAATTCGGCGAAACCGGCGCGGAAATGGCCGCGGCTTTTCAGCACCACGACGCGCGCGGCGGCGATGTTGATGCCGTGCATCTCCAAGGTGCGGGGCTCATGGCATTGCCGCCGCAGGCTGATGACCACCACCTCCAGGCCGCTGCCCTCCAATGTGAGCCGGGCGGTGGGGCCTAGGTTGAATTGGCGGCCGGCCATATTGCCGCGGCGGCCTTGGCCCTTTCCGTCGGTCAGCATGGTCACCCGGGCGCGGGCGGAAAAGGGAAGGCTGAATTCGCTGGGGTCACGGTTGAAGCGGGCCTCGAAGACGGCGCCCTCGCCCAGGGCATGCGCCTCGGCGGCCAGGGCGGGGTCGACGAAAAGGCCCAGCACCACGGAGGGGATGGCGGCCTCGTGCAGGGCCTGGAGCAGCCAGGCGGTATTGCCGCGGCCGCCGCCGCCGGGATTGTCGGCCACATCGGCGAGGATGAGGGTCTGGCTGGTGGTTTTGGCGCGGGCGAGGGCTGCTTCCAGGCTGGTCAGATGGGCGACGTAGCGGTGGCGCTCATTCCAGGCGCGGGTGGCGAGTTGCTCGACCGCTTCATTGGCGGCCTCCTGGCTCAGTGCGGTGGCGCTGATTGTCATGCCGCATTTGGGCAGGTCGCTGAAGACGAAGCCGCCGGTGACGCTGGCATTGAGGAGTTTGCCGGCCATCAGCGCCTCGGCGTCGCGGATGAGGTCGGCATAGGGGCCCTCGGCGGTCAGCAAAGTGACCGAGGGGGGCGTGATGGCCAGGCGGCGGAAGGCCTTGAAGACCCGGGTGCCGCCGAGCAGCAGGCGCAGCATATCGGCGGCCTCGGCGGCGCGGGCGGCCATGTCGATATGGGGGTTGGTGCGATAGGCGATCAGGCTGTCGCAGGCGGCGACCAGGCGTTCGCTCACATTGCAGTGAAGATCATGGGTGACCACGATGGGCACGCGGGGGCCGACCACGGCGCGGATCATGGCGAGGAGGCTGCCATCGCTATCCTCATCGCCGGTGGCGCTGCTGGCGCCGTGGCTGGCGACATAGACGGCATCGAGCGGCATGGCGGCGAGCAGCCCGCTGCGCGCGGCATCGAGCATGCGCAGGAAGAGCGCCTGATCGATCGGCCCGCCCGGCGGGGCGGCCCAGATGGCGATGGGCTTGGGTGCCCAGGCGCCGGTCTCGTCCATGCGGCGGTAGAAGCCGGCCATTTCGGCGGGGAGATGCGAGGTCTCGGCCCGGGCGAGGCGGGTGATTTCCGCGCCCTCTTCCCAGCATTGGGCGCGGAAATCCGCATCCAGCGTGGGCGGCGCGAAGGCATTGGCCTCCAGATGCAGCCCCAGAATTCCGACCCTTGGCACCATGACCCCACCCCCAATTGCGCAGCACCGGTTCGCCACTAAACTGGCGTCAAGACACACCAGGATCGTGCACGCTGAACCCGCCCAACACCCTGCCGAAACCTTGCCAGGAAAGCGAGACCACGTGGCGGGCGCGCTGAACGAGGCATTGACCGCGCTGGCCAGCGGTGGGCCGGGGCCGCGGCTTCCGGTGCATATAGCGGCACCCGATATTCGGCGCTGGATGGATGGCAATGCCGCGCGCGGCGCCTGGAGTTTTGCCGCCAGGGTGCCGGGGCCGCATGTCTGCGTCGTCGCCCTCACCCATGGCAATGAGATTGGCGGCGCGGTGGTGCTGGACCGGTGGTTGCGGCATGAATTGCGGCCGGTGGCGGGACGGCTGTCGCTGATCTTTGCCAATCTTGATGCTTATGCGCGGTTTGATGCGCAGGACCCCACGGCCAGCCGGTTTCTCGAACAGGACCTCAATCGGGTTTGGGACCCGGAGATGCTGGATGGTGCGGGGCGCTCGGCGGAATTGCGCCGGGCGCGGGTGCTGCGGCCGCTCTTGGACAGCGCGGATGTGGTGCTGGACCTGCATTCCATGCTGTGGCCGGCGGATCCGCTGCTGCTGGTGGGGGCGCCTGGCTCTGAGGGGCTGGCGATGACGCTGGGCGAGCCTGGCCTGGTGGTGTCCGACCCCGGGCATGAGGCTGGGCGGCGGTTGATCGATTATGCGGCCGAGGCCGGGCAGCGCGGCGTGCTGCTGGAGGCCGGCAATCACTGGGAGCGGGAGACCGTTGCCCTGATGGAGCGGGTGGCCCGGCGGATGCTGGGGATTTGTGGTGTGCTGCCGGCGATGGCAGGGCCCATTGGCCCGCCGGCGCGCCTGGCGCGGGTGACCCAGGCGGTGACGGCGCGTGGGGCTGATTTCGCCTTCACCCGGCCGTTTCGCGGCGGCGAGGTGATTGCTGAAGCGGGGACACTGATCGCGACGGATGGCGGGGCGGAAATCCGCACCCCGCATGAAAATTGCCTGCTGGTGATGCCCAATTTGCGCACCGCGCCGGGGCTGACGGCGGTGCGTTTTGCTGAGTTTGTGGAGTAGCAGGATACTAAAAAACCCTAATGGCTGAACAAAAGAGCGAAAGGGCTTTGCCCTCTCCCGCTCCCCCACCAGGGTCGACATATATGTCGACGATGTTCCTGGACCTTTGATTGATTTTAAAATCAATAATTGATCGAAGGTGCAGGAAACTCAGTTTCCTGCTGGGGTGCTCGAGGGGCAAAGCCCCTCGATCTTGTTTTCCCTCGCCGTTCGTTTTTCCGCAGCCTGCTAACCCCCGCTATTCAGCGGCAGCCTGCATGGGTGCCCGGCGCTTTTCTTCCGCCCAGGCGGTGCAGGCGTGGCGGAAGGCGACGAAAATGTCATGCGAGAGGCTATCCCGCTCCCAATCATATTCGGGATGCCATTGCACGCCATGGGCGAAGCTCTTGGCACCTTCGACGCGCACCGCCTCGACCGTGCCATCCGGCGCCCAGGCTTCGGCCACCAGGCGGGGTGCCAGGTTCTGAACGCCTTGATTGTGCAGTGAATTGACCGGAACACGGTCCCTATTGCCGGCCAATTGGGCCAGCAGCGTGCCGGGCAGCAGCGAGACATCATGCGCCTTGGCGGTGCGTGAGAGGGCGATGTGCTGGTCGGAGGGCGTCGAATGGTCGATGCGGCCGGGCAGGTCCTGGATGCGCTGGTCCAGGCTGCCGCCGAGGGCGACGTTGAGTTCCTGCATGCCGCGGCAGATGGCGAGGATGGGCACACCATGCTCGATGGCGGCGCGGATGAGCGGCAGGGTGGTTTCGTCGCGCCGAAGATCCTCGGGCGTGCCCTCGGCATGCGGCGGGCCGCCGTAATATTCGGGCCAGACATTGGAGCGGCTGCCGGTGAAGATCAGCCCATCGACCCGCGCCAGGATCTCGGCCACGCAATCGGGGCCGGAGCATGGCAGCAGGACCGGCAGGCCACCCACGGGGCCGAGCACGACCTTCACGTAACTGTCTGACGCTGCGTGATTGGGCGTGTTGAACACGCCAAAACCCTTCACGCAGCAGGAAATGCCGATCAGCGGCCGCATCATCGAATCCTGGCAACAAGAAATTGCAATTTGGTGAACATCCCCCCCTCTTGTGGCGCAATCAAGGCCTTAAATTTGCGCGGCTGTGGCGTGAGCGGCGCTGGACAGGTTTTTCGTTGGCCGCCAAACAGGGGCGCGATCACAAACCGGAGAAATTTCCTTGGCCCAGCCCGCACACCCCGCCGCCATCAATGGCCTCACCCTCGCCCAGGCCGAGATCATCGCCGATGCGGCTTTGGCCAAGGGCCATGAGATGGGCTTTCTGCCGCTGACGGTGTGCGTGATCGATGCTGGCGGCCATATGAAGGTTCTCAAGCGCGAGGATGGCTGCTCCATCGCGCGGCAGGATGTGGCGCATGGCAAGGCCTATGGCGCGATGGCGATGGGTTTTGGCACGCGCGAATTGGCGCGGCGCGCCGCGGGTGCGCCGGGCTTCACCAATGCGCTAAGCGACCTGACGGGCGGCCGCGCCGTGCCGGTGCAGGGCGGCGTGCTGGTGCGCGATGCGAATAACGTGCTGCTCGGCGCTGTCGGGATCAGCGGCGATACCTCGCCCAATGATGAGGTGTGCTGCATTGCCGGGATTGAGGCGGCGGGCCTGGCGCCGGATACGGGTGATCCGGCGTAAGCGGAAACATCACACCACCCGCACGTCTTGGGCTTTGACGCGCGGCATGTTTTCCCCAATACTGTTGCGCTTCCGCCCGATGGAGCAATTCCGCCCCCTCGCGCGGAGTGCCCAAGGGAGAAATTCCAGCGTGATCCCCGCCCTGATGCCCACCTACAACCGTGCCGACCTCGCTTTTGAGCGTGGTGAAGGTGCTTGGCTGTGGACGACGGACGGCCGACGATTCCTGGATTTCGGCGCCGGCATTGCCACCTCCTCCATCGGCCATGGCCACCCGCATCTGAGCCGGGCCATCGCCGAGCAGGCGGCCAAGGTCATGCATGTGAGCAACCTCTACCGGGTGCCGCAGGCCGAGCAATTGGCCGCGCGCCATGTCGCTGCCTCCTTTGCCGATAGCGTGTTCTTCTGCAATTCCGGCGCTGAGGCTAATGAAGGGATGGTCAAGGCCGTCCGCAAATACCATGCCGAGAATGGCAGCCCGGACCGTTTTGGCGTGATCTGCTTTGAGGGGGCGTTTCACGGCCGCACGCTGGGCATGCTCTCGGCCACCGGCAATGAGAAATACCTGGCCGGCTTTGGCCCCGCGGTGCAGGGTTTCACCCATGTGCCCTTCGGCAATATGAACGCGGTGCGCGATGCGATCACGCCGGGCATTGGCGGCATCATGATCGAGCCGGTGCAGGGTGAGGGCGGCGTGCGCCCGGCCGATCTGCGCTTTTTGCAGGAGCTGCGTGCGGTGTGCGATGAGTTCGGGCTGCTGCTGGCGCTCGACGAGGTGCAGACCGGCATGGGCCGTTCCGGAAAACTCTGGGCGCATCAATGGGCCGGCATCGAGCCCGATGTGATGAGCGCGGCCAAGGGCATTGGCGGCGGCTTCCCGCTCGGCGCCGTGATGGCGAAGGAGAAGGTGGCCAAGCACCTCAAGCCCGGCACCCATGGCACCACCTATGGCGGCGGGCCGCTGGCCTGCGCGGCCGGCAATGCGGTGCTGGATGTGGTTCTGGCCGATGGGTTTCTGGCCCAGGTGGATGGCGTTGCCCGCAAGCTTTGGCATGGGTTTTTGGCCTTGCAGGCTGCCAATCCCGACATCATTGAGGATGTGCGCGGCGCTGGCCTGCTGCTGGGCCTGAAGCTCCGCCCGGAATTCTCCAATGGTGATGCCCAGGCGGCCGCGGTGGCTGAGGGGCTGCTGACGGTGGCGGCTGGCATGAATGTGCTGCGCGTGGCGCCGCCCTTGATCATCACCGAGGCCGAGGTGGATGCGGCGCTGGAGATGCTCGGGCGGATGTGCCGCCGGCTGCGGCCCTCCCAGTCCCAGGCCGCGGCGCAGTGAGTGCGGCGCTGAAGCCGGTGCCGCCACCAGGGCCTCGGCATTTTCTGGAGCTGATGGATATCGACGCGCTGTCGCTGCGCCGGATGCTGGAGCTGGGCAATCGCGCCAAGCGGGGCGAGCTGCAGGAAAAGCCGCTGGCGGGCAAGCATATCGCGATGATCTTCGAAAAACCCTCCACCCGCACGCGGGTGAGTTTCGAGGTGGGTATTCGCCAATTGGGCGGCGATGTGGTGACGCTGTCGAGCAAGGACACGCAGCTGGGCCGGGGTGAATCGCCGGCCGATACGGCGCGGGTTTTGTCGCGCTATGTCGATGCCATCATCCTGCGCACTGACCGGGTGGAGAAAATGCGCGAGCTAGCGGAATTCGCCACCGTGCCGGTGATCAATGGCCTGACCGATGTCTCGCATCCCTGCCAGTTGATGGCCGATGTGATGACCTTCGAGGAGCATCGCGGCGCCATTTCCGGCCAGGTGGTGGCCTGGACGGGCGATGGCAATAATGTGGCGCAGAGTTTTATTCAGGCCGCGGCGCGGTTTGATTTTACGCTGCGGGTGGCCACGCCGCCGGAGCTGGCGCCCAATGCCGAGCTCATCGCCTGGGCGCGCAGCCAGGGGGCCCGCGTCGAGCTGACCAATGATCCGTTTGAGGCCGTCTCCGGTGCCCGCTGCGTGGTGACCGACACTTGGGTCTCGATGAGCGACGACAAGGCCTCCGCCCGGCAGCGCCACAATATGCTGGCGGGTTATCAGCTGAATGCGAAGCTGCTGAAGGCGGCGGCGCCGGATGCCATCGTGATGCATTGCCTGCCGGCGCATCGCGGCGAGGAGATCACCGATGAGGTGATGGACGGCCCGCAAAGCGTGGTGTTTGACGAGGCGGAGAACCGGCTGCATGCCCAGAAGGGTGTGTTGTTATGGGCCTTGGGGCTGGCGTGAGATGTTCACGCTGACCGAGGGCACAGGCAATCAGCGGGCCGCGGTGCACGCCTGGCTCGCCGGGCTGGATGGCGTGAGCCCGGAGACGGCGGAGCGCATCATCACCGCCTGGGTGACCACCTGGACTTCAAGCCTCTATGCGGCGCTGGAGGATATTCCCTTCTCGGCCAATGCGCCCGGCTATTCTTTGATGCGCCATATCAATGAGGTGACCGAGGCTGGCCGGGCGCTGATGCCGCGCGCCGCCGCCGATTGGGGCGCGGCGCTGGACCCCGAGATCATGCTGCCCATTCTCATCCTGCATGATGTGGACAAGCCGCTGCTCTCCACGCGGGACGCGGCCGGGGTTGTGCAGAAGACTTCGCTGGCCAAGCGCATGCCGCATGGCGTGGTGGGGGCGATGCTGCTGCGCGACCTAGGCTTCCCCCAGCAGGTGATCGAGACCGTGGCCACCCATGCCACCGATGCGCCCTTCCATGGCGACACGGTGGAGGCGCATATCCTGCACTATGCCGACCTGTTTGCCGCTGACCACGCGCTGCGCAGCCAGGGGGCGGTGCCGTTTTATCGGCGCTAGGCGCCGGCCGCCTCACCCGTCACGTCAAGACGGGTGAGGTCTTCTTCGGCAGGCTTATGCCGCCACCGCGGCTGACCAGGGCGACATCACATCGGTGATGCCCACCATGCCATCCGGCCCGCGCTGGATCAGGTTGGGGCAGGCGAAATTCACCGGCATCACGGCGTGGTCAACCTCGGTCACCGGGCCATCGGCGGCGAGGGCGGCCAGCACCTCGGCGCCCAGGCGCAGATCGGCGGTGACCCCATCGGGGCTGCTGACATCGAGCCTGGGGTGATGCGCCGCGGTTTCGGGGTCCATGCCGAAATCGGCGACATAGCTGAGCAATTGGAAGACCGAGGCCATGATGCGGCGCCCGCCCGAGGCGCCGGTGGCGATCTCCGGCACGCCGTCGCGCACGGCGATGACCGGGCACATATTGCACAGCGGGCGCTTGCCGGGCGCGATGGCGTTCTTCGCCTCGGGCCGGGGGTCGAACCACATGATGCCATTGTTCATCAGCACGCCCGAGCCTGGCAGCACCACGCGGCTGCCCATGGAGCTGAGCAGGGTCGTGGTCATCGCCACCATCATGCCGTCCTTATCGGCGACGGTGAGGTGGGTGGTGCAGCTTTCGGCCGAGGCGGGCTCGGCATCGCCCAGCCCGGCCAGACGGTCGGCATAGGCAGCGCGCATGGCACGCGCCAGGGCGGCGTACCACACGGCGTCGGGCACCGCGCCATAGGGCACATCGGCCATTTGGCGCAGCACCTCCATCAGGGTGGGGGCGGCGGTGAGGCCATTGGCCAGCATCAGGGTGCGGCCGCGCCACTCGGCCTGCAGCGCGGGCAGCACCCGGGCCTGGCAATTGGCCAGATCGGCCTCGGTGAGGAAGCCGCCCATGGCCTGGGTGTCGGCGACGATGCTGCGGGCGATGTCGCCGGCATAGAAATCGCGCAGGCCGGCATGCTGCAGCCGCTCCAGCGTGTCGGGCAGATTGCCCTGGCGGAAGAAGCCCGGGCTGCCCTGATAGGGCGCCACCGGCGGCAGGCCATTGGGCAGATAGATGCGCGCGGATTCGGGATATTGCCGCAGGATGGCGGCGCTATTGGCCACTTTCAGCGTGGTGAACCAATCCTGCGGCAGGCCGCGCTTGGCATAGGCAACGGCCGGGGCCAGCACATCCTTGATCGGCAGCTTGCCGTAGCGCTCATGCAGCAGCGCATAGCCGGCCACGGCCGAGGGGATGCAAAAGCTCTTCGGGCCATGGACATTCACATCATCCACCACCTCGGGCCAGGCGAAGAGATCGGAGGCGATCTTGCCGGTCATCGGATAGGCGGCGGGGTCCAGGCGGCTGGGTGAGACGGGGCCGAAATCAAAGGTTTCCGCCGGGCCGCCCGGGCGCATGACCTGGGCGAAGCCAATGCCGCCCAGGCCGCAATTCCACGGCTCCATGGCGGCGAGGGTGAAGGCGGTGGCCACGGCAGCATCGGCGGCGGTGCCGCCCATGCGCAGCATTTCGGCGCCCGCCTCGGCACCTGCGGCGGCCTGGCTGGCAACAATGCCGCCCGTGCCGCGCGCCGCGGGCTTTTGGATGTTCCAATGCTGGGTGGTGTGGTGCGGGGGTGTGAAGGGCATGAATGTTCTCCTGCGCCATCGTCACGCGCTCTGGGCCGGGCCGCAAGATGAGGCTTGCGGCCGGGGGGTTGGAAGTTGCGCAGGCTTCCGCTACATGGACGTAAAATTACACCCATGAAAGGAAATCATATGTTTGGCATGTTCAAGTCGCAGGCGGCGCTCGACCTCACCCCGCGCAACGCCCTCGTCGTCTCGCTGATCTATTGCATGGCCGCGGATGGCGAGATGGATCCGGAGGAAATCGCCCATCTGGTCTCCGTGCTCGGCCCGCGGGCCACGCGCGAGAACCTCGATGCCTGCCTGAAATACAGCCGCGCCAATAAGCCCGACACCTTCCTTGCTGCCGTCTCGCCCAGGCTGAACGAGGCGCAAAAACTCTGCATCCTGCTGAACATGGTGGACAGCGCCATGGCCGATGGTGAGGCGGAGGCCGAGGAGCAGGCGCTGTTTACCCGCTTCCTGGCCGCTTTCGGCCTGAGCGAGGAGGCGATGCGGCCGCATTTCCAGACGCTGGTGGCCAAGAACGACCGCTCCGTGCTGGATCGCTGAGCACAACCCCCTTCCGCCCCGGCATTTTCCGCATTAAGTCGCCGAAAGTCATAAAGTCCGGGGTATTGGAATGGTCGAGATCAGTGGTTTGCAGGTGGCCGATGAACTGGCGGCGTTCATGGCCGAGGAAGCGCTCCCCGGCACCGGCGTAACGCCAGAGCATTTCTGGGCGCAATATGCTGCCATTCTGGCCGATCTCGGCCCCAAAAACGCCGCCCTGCTGGCGGTGCGCGATGCGCTGCAGGCCAAGATCGACGCCTGGCACCGCGCCTTCCCGGCCCGCCCGGTCAATGCCGAAGCCTATACCCGCTTCCTGCGCGAGATCGGCTATCTTCTGCCCGAGGGCGAGGATTTCGCCGTCGATACCGCCTATGTCGATGACGAAATTGCCAAGACCGCGGGGCCGCAGCTGGTGGTGCCCACCTCCAATGCCCGCTTCGCGCTCAATGCCGCCAATGCGCGCTGGGGCAGCCTTTATGACGCGCTCTATGGCACCGATGCCATCCCGGGCGAGCGCAAGCCGGGCTATGATGTGGAGCGCGGCGCCGCCGTCATTGGCTATGCCCGCCAGGTGCTGGATGAGATCGCGCCGCTGGCCGGTGGCAGCCATGCCGATGCGCATTTCTATCAAGTGAGCCATGGTGCGCTCTCGGTGAGGATGGATAGCGGCAGCGTGGGGCTGCAAAACCCTGGCCAATTCATGGGCTTTACCGGCCCGGCCGAGGCGCCCACCGCCATCCTGCTCAAGCATAACGGCCTGCATGCCGAGATTGTGATCGACCGCAGCCACCCCATCGGCAACAAGGATCTGGCCGGCGTGGCCGACCTGGTGCTGGAAGCGGCGCTGACCACCATTCAGGATTGCGAGGACAGCGTCGCCGCCGTCGATGCCGCCGATAAGGTGCAGGTCTATCGCAACTGGCTCGGCCTCATGAATGGCACGCTCGAGGCCAGTTTCGAGAAGGGCGGCAAGATCATGACGCGCCGGCTCAATGCCGACCGCGTTTATGCCACGCCCGAGGGCGGCAGCCTGACGCTGCATGGCCGTTCGGTGATGCTGGTGCGCAATGTCGGCCACCACATGATGACCGATGCGGTGAAGCTTGACGGCGCCGAGACGCCCGAGACCATTCTGGACGCCATGTGCACCGTGGCCATCGCACTGCATGACGTGAAGGCGATGCGCAATTCCCGCCATGGCAGCGTCTATATCGTGAAGCCGAAAATGCATGGGCCGGAGGAAGTGGCCTGGGCGAATGAGCTTTTCGCCCGGGTGGAGGATGCGCTGAACCTGGCCCGCAACACGCTGAAGATGGGCATCATGGATGAGGAGCGCCGCACCACGGTGAACCTCAAAAACTGCATCCGCGCCGCCCGCCACCGCGTGGCCTTCATCAACACCGGCTTCCTCGACCGCACGGGCGATGAGATTCACACCTCGATGGAAGCGGGCGCGATGATCCGCAAGAACGACATGCGCGGCACGCCGTGGATTAAGGCTTACGAGGACTGGAATGTCGATGTCGGCCTGATTTGCGGCCTGCAGGGCCATGCCCAGATCGGCAAGGGCATGTGGGCCATGCCGGATATGATGGCGGCCATGCTGGAGCAGAAGGTGGGCCACCCCCGCGCGGGCGCCAATACCGCCTGGGTGCCCAGCCCCACCGCCGCCACGCTGCATGCGCTGCATTACCATCAGGTGGATGTGCTGGCCCGCCAGGCCGAGCTGAAGGCCGGCGGCCGCCGCGCCCAACTCGCCGATATCCTGACCGTGCCGGTGGCCGAGAACACCAATTGGGAACCCGCCGCCCTGCAGCAGGAGCTGGACAACAATGCCCAGGGCATTCTGGGCTATGTGGTGCGCTGGATCGACCAGGGCGTGGGCTGCTCCAAGGTGCCGGACATCAACAATGTTGGCCTGATGGAAGACCGCGCGACTTTGCGCATCTCCGCCCAGCACATCGCCAATTGGCTTCGGCACAAGATCGTCACCGAAGAGCAGGTGATGGAGACGATGAAGCGCATGGCGGCGGTGGTGGATGGGCAGAATGCGTCCGACGCCGCTTATACGCCTATGGCACCGGGGTTTGATGGGGTGGCCTTCAAGGCGGCTTGTGAGCTGGTGCTGGAGGGGGCTACTCAGCCCAATGGGTATACTGAGTTTGTGCTGACGGCGCGGCGGCGGGAAGCTAAGGCGGGCACCTAAACCCCGAACACTCCCGCGGATGGTCTATCTGGCTACCGCGGTTAAAAAAAATAGGCGAAATAATCGGATTTCTACCCGCGGGTAGTTGTCTTTTACCCGCGGATGGCTCATAAAGCTGGGGCCGGCACCTGCCGGCACCGACCCCAAAGTAGGCTTCAGGCACGCCGTGGAACGCCAGCCTGTAGCAGGCCCGCCGAGGGACGGAAACCCGCTATGGAGCAAATACCATGAGTGTCTCAGGGCTTAGCGCAGATTGGGCAAACTACGAAGAGTACGGCCAAATTATCACTGGCTTAAAAGTTGACGACCATCGCTTCGTCGCCGTTATGAAATTCGGCCGTCTGGAGCGCTTGGTGAGTGATCCTCTTGTCGCAACAAATCCAAAAATTAAAGGAACAAGTGCTGCCCTTGACGAATACGCAGCACTCCAAGGGCAGATGCAGCGTTCATTTGATGGCGGTCGGAAGAAAAACGTCGACAGCTACGCAGAGTATATTGTTGATCTCTCCAAGGGTAAATTCGGAGATACACCGACTATCGATTTTTTCTCGCCAGAATCTTTGCATGTTCGGGAAAGGGAAGCAGCTCAGAAATCTGAGATGCTTTGGCCGTATGATCTCACTTGTGTCCCATATGATGGCGAGACGCAGTTGGCTGCCCGCTTTAAGGCAGCTAGGGATGACGCGAAGACCCGCGATCAGCCAATCATAGTGACGATCACTCATGGACGCCCGATCGCCCACGGGCGGCAATGCTTCCATGATCGTAACGCGCTGCAAAGACGCGCTAGCGCTTCCCTCGCCCTCAAGATGAACTCCCGCGACCCACTGCTCAACGTTGTTCGCGAAATTGAGGAACACGTTGCAGGCTTGAGCGGCACCATCGAATGGGAAGGCCGGCAGGTGAAACCAGGGCGGGTAGCGACAGCGTCTGGTGTGCGCACTGCGGTGGCCTGCTTTGCCCACGGAATTGCGGGAGTACAGTCTTCGAAGGAGGAGGAATTGCCAACTGGACTGAGCGAGGAGCAGTTCACTGCCAGGGCACTTGCATGGTTTGGAAAAATCTTGCCAAACCTGCTTCCTTACATGGCCGATCGGGACAAATATGTAACCAGTTCTCCTGCGGTTTGGGCGGCTATTGGGGCACTGGGCCATCCGTTGGTCGACGAAAGTCTCAACCAGACCGACAATAAATTTGAACACATTGTTGGGGGCTTAGCCGCCAAGCTCGTCGGTGTTCGTTGGAATAAGGGTGAAGAGTGGGTTGGACTTGCTGTTAAGTCTACCGCTGGCGGCTATTCGTTTGCTGGTGGGGCAAAGGACAGCGGATCGGCCTGCTTCAAGGCTTTATCGGACAACACCGAGGCCAGTTATTCTCGGATACGGGGTATGGGACCTAAGGTAGCGTAGTACGCCACCATATTCCGTTGGCGCTTCAGGCAATTTTCCTGAAGCGCCAATACTTCCATCCAATTCACCAACCTAAATTCGTGCTGACGGCAACGAGGCAGGACGCCAAGCCGGCCTGCGTCACTCAGGGCGGCGCGATGCCGCCCCGAGCGGGTGGGGTTACAGGGCGCCGCCTTTGCGGCCGGCCATGGCGCCTAGGCGTAGGCGCAGGGCGTTTAGCTTAATAAAACCTTGGGCGTCGAATTGGTCGTAGGCGCCTTGGTCATCTTCGAAGGTGACGTGTTTCATCGAGTAGAGGCTATTGGGCGATTGGCGGCCGGTGACGATGGTATTGCCCTTATAGAGCTTGAGGCGCACCACGCCGGTCACGCTCTTCTGGCTCTCATCGGCCATGGCTTGCAGCATCCGCCGCTCGGGGCTGAACCAGAAGCCGTTATAGACGATCTCGCTATAGCGCGGCATCAGGCTGTCCTTGAGATGCGCGGCCTCACGGTCGAGGGTGATGCTCTCAATGGCGCGATGCGCCTGGTAGAGAATGGTGCCGCCCGGGGTTTCGTAGCAGCCGCGGCTCTTCATGCCGACGAAGCGGTTCTCCACCAGATCGAGGCGGCCGATGCCATTGGCGCGGCCGAGTTCGTTCAGCTTGGTCAGCAGCGTGGCGGGGGAAAGGCGCTCGCCATTGATGCCCACCGCATCGCCGCGCTCGAATTCCACCGTGATCTCGGTGGGGGTATCGGGCGCATCCTCGGGGCGGATGGTGCGCTGCCAGACCATCTCATCCGGCGCATCCCAGGGCTCTTCCAGGATTTTGCCCTCGGAGGAGGAGTGCAGCAGGTTGGCGTCCACCGAGAACGGCGCCTCGCCGCGCTTGTCCTTGGCGATGGGGATCTGGTTCTGCTCGGCGAAGGCGATCAGCGCGGTGCGGCTGGTCAAATCCCACTCGCGCCAGGGGGCGATGACCTTCACCTCGGGCTTGAGCGAATAGTAGCCGATTTCGAAACGGACCTGGTCATTGCCCTTGCCCGTGGCGCCGTGGGAGACGGCATCGGCGCCGACCATTTCGGCGATCTCGATCTGCCGCTTGGCGATCAGCGGCCTCGCGATGGAGGTGCCGAGCAGATATTGCCCCTCATACAGCGCGTTCATCCGGAACATCGGGAAGACGAAGTCGCGGACGAATTCCTCGCGCAGATCGTCGATGAAAATGTTTTCCGGCTTGATGCCGAGCAGCAGCGCCTTGTCGCGGGCCGGGCCCAGCTCCTCGCCCTGGCCCAGATCGGCGGTGAAGGTCACCACCTCACATTGATAGGTGGTTTGCAGCCATTTCAGGATGACGCTGGTATCCAGCCCCCCCGAATAGGCCAGCACCACCTTCTTCACATCTTTCACGCGCATGATCCGCCACTCCAAAACAGGTTGCCCGGGCATAGCGACGCCTCCGGGGACTGACAACGGGGGGGCCAGACGCCATATGTCATATCAATGACCTTTGAAGCCGATCTCCTGCTCGACCGCCGCCGCCTCAAGCGCCGCCTGACCCTGTGGCGGGTGCTGGCGGTGCTGGCCGGCCTCGCCGCCATCTGGGTGTCGCTGCCCGAGGGCAGCACGGCGATGCTGGAGGGTGATTATGTCGCCCGGCTGGAGATTCGCGGCACCATCCGCGAGGACCGGCGGATGCTGGAGACCATTGAGCGTGCCGCATCCAACGAGCATTTGCGCGCGCTGATTGTCGCCATCGACAGCCCGGGCGGCACTGTGGCGGGGGGCGAGGCGATCCATGCCGCGCTGACCCGCCTGGCCGCGATCAAGCCGGTGGTGGCCACCATGGGCGGCACCGCGGCCTCGGCCGGCTATATGGTGGCGCTGCCGGCGGCGCGGATTTTTGCCCGCGAGGGCACGCTGACCGGCTCCATTGGCGTTATTCTGCAAAGCTTCGAGGCGTCGGAACTGCTGACCCGGCTGGGTGTGCAGCCTGAGACCATCGCCTCCGGCCCGCTGAAGGACCAGCCCAGCCCCTTCCGGCCCTTGACCGAGGAGGGGCGCGCATCCCTCACCCAAGTGGTGCAGGACATGCAGGCCAATTTCGTGCGCATGGTGGCCGCTGGCCGCAATATGAGCGAGGAGGCGGTGCGGGCCATTGCCGATGGCCGGGTGATGGCTGGCGGGCGGGCGCGCGAGGCCGGGCTGGTGGATGCCATGGGCGGCGAGCGCGAGGCGCGGGCCTGGCTGGCCGAGGCGCGGGCGGTGCCCACCAGCCTGCCGGTGCGCGCGCTGGAGACCAGGCCACGGCTGGAGCGGCTGCTGGCCACTGGCACCGAGAGCCTGGCGCGGGCTTTCTTCGCCGAATGGCTTGGCTCTGGCGGCCTGCTGGCGCAGATCGCGCGTTGACACCCGGCCAGCACCACGGCAACTTGAAGGCGCATCGGATCACAGGGGGATAATCGCGCTCGCCATCAAACCTCAGGCGATTTAGGTGCATCATGGCTGGCAATATTGGCGACTCAGGGAAGGCTGCATGACAAAGAGTGAATTGATTGCGCAGCTGGCGATGGAAAATCCTCACCTGCGGCAGCAGGATGTGGAAGCCATCGTCGCGACCATCTTCGAGGAGATCACCGCCGCCCTCACGCGTGGGGACAGGGTGGAGTTGCGCGGCTTCGGCGCCTTCTCCATCAAGCTGCGTGACCCGCGCCAGGGCCGCAACCCCCGCACTGGGGAGGCGGTGTCCGTCTCCGCCAAGGCGGTGCCCTTCTTCAAGCCGGGCAAGGAACTGCGCGAGACCGTCAATGGCGGCCCGCCGCAGAGCAAGACTGCGGCGCAGAAGCCAGCCACGGCCGCCAAGCCGCAACGGCTCGGCGCCGGCTAACCAGGCTGCCGGCATTTCAGCCGGGCCGAATGCGGTTTAAGGAAGGGTGATGCTCGCCCGTCCTGCCTCACCCGCCGCCCGTATCATCCCTGGCCTTGACCTGGCCGAGCCTGCAGCGGCGGCCGCCATGGCCCGGCTGCTGGCGCCGCATATCGGCGTCTTGAAGGTGGGGTTGGAGCTGTTTGGCGCCGGGGGACCGCCGGCCATGCAGGGCGTGGCCGAATATGCCCCGGTGTTTCTCGACCTCAAGCTGCACGATATCCCCAATACCGTGGCCTCGGCGGTGAAGGCGCTGCTGCCCATTCGCCCGGCCATGCTGACCATCCATGCCGCCGGCGGCCCGGCGATGATCGCCGCCGCGCGCGAGGCGGCCGAGCAGGCGGGCGATGCGCGGCCGATCATTCTGGCGGTAACGGTGCTGACCAGCATCGATGCCGCCACCTTGGCGGGCACTGGCGTCTCCGGCGGCACGGTGCAGCAGGTGCTGCGCCTGGCGCGGCTGGCGCTGGATGCCGGCGCCGATGGGCTGGTTTGCAGCCCGCTGGAGGTGGCGCGCATCCGCGATGCGCATGGCG
>Ga0114963_10001437_pt1 | contig 16469 bp, 13 predicted proteins | sample C_131016_EF_Meta_FD_87019 | JGI IMG/M metagenome (GOLD analysis project Ga0114963, IMG submission 87019) | Freshwater microbial communities from Lake Croche, Canada to study carbon cycling - C_131016_EF_MetaG | ecosystem: Environmental > Aquatic > Freshwater > Lake | place: Lake Croche, Canada...
ACAGAGACACTGAGCTCGGTATTGCTGGGTACCAGACGAATATCCAATGGCTCGGATTGCCCACTGGCACGCAAGCCAGACAAAAGCTGGCTCAAGGCGGTATTGCTGCGCTTATCCAAGCTGTTTGCAAGACTCCACCCAGATTTACCCAAGGCTTCGCCAAACAGCGCTTGCGCTGCGGGGTTGCTGTCTTCGAGCTTTTCGGTATTCGCGTCCAGAATCAGCAGCGCTTCGGAAGAGACCTGAAACAACAAACGGTAGCGCGTTTCCACATGTTTGAGTTGCCAGTAATCACGCTCCATGGAGCGCTGCGCTGCCACCAATTTTTGCTGCAAGGCCGCCTGGGGCCGCAAATCGCGCCCGAAGGCGATGGCGTGCGCGGGGTTGTTTCCGGGTGCGGGAGGCACTTGTATCAGCGAATAAGAAAGCGGTATATCCGTTCCGTCATTGGCCTGTTGGTTGAGGTGGCGCCATTTGGCACCTTTTCCCGTGCCCAGGTCACGCAACATAGAGCTCACCTTGGGTCGGCTCTCCTCGGTGACCGTCTGGCTCCAGGGTTTGCCCATCCAATTAGAGTAACCCTGGCTCAGTAACTCATCATTACCAAAGGCGGCGTCCTGAATGACACCATTGACATCCATCACCAGTACGACGTCTGCCGCAGCGGTGATCAGCCGGGAGACCGTATCGGCGTCCAGGCGATCAAAATAACGCTGGGCTTGATCAAAACGCCCCGCTTGCTGAGTCGGTGCAGTTTCGAGGGGCTGGTTCATAGGGTATCCAAGTATGTAGAAAGGGGGCGGACTTATTGCAGGGGGCCGCTGCTGGCAAGGTGCAATTGCACTAAAGAAGGAGCTTGTTGGGCATCGCTGGCCACCAAGTCGGCGCCAATGTCCGATGCATATTCCGGGTGCAAGGTAAAAATGGGGCCGCCGACCATTATGCACACGGCTTTGTTCTTCGACGCTTTACGCACTTCTAGAATCGTCTTTCTCAAATTGTCTAAATTGACCGAGGTCGCCAGTGAAAAACCGACCACATCGAAGCTGCGATGCTCGGTCAGCGCTTGGGGCGAATCGGCCAACTCGTAGGGCCCGCCCATCACTTCCCAGCCTTGCTTACGGAACAGTTCGGCCACCATGGCCAGTCCAAAAGTATGCTGCTCGCCAGGTGTGGGGACCAGCAAAATACTCAGCCCATTGGATATGGGGTTCCTGGCGGCTTCAGCTTCTGCATTGAGGTCGCGCAGCATTTTTTGCAGGCGCCCCAAGCCGATCGTGACGTCGGTGAAATCGCACAAATCCTCTTCCCACAGTTCGCCTAGGTAGCGTGCCGCGGGGGCAAGCAGGTCGAGGTAAATGGCCTCAATCGGAGCGCCAGCGGCGCGCATACGCGTAATACAGGCTAAGGCCTGCTCCTCGCTGCGCGTCAGGATGAGTTGGCCAAACGCAGCCACCTCCGCCGTACTGACTTCGACGGTAGATTTCTCTGGCGGCACATCACACTCTATCGGCATGCGGTGCGCAAGCATCAGACGGGGGATGATTTCATGCTGAATGGCTTGCGCCAGCACTGCCACCGTATGGTCTGAGGCGTCTAGATGTTGTCGCGCATCATTGAGACCCGCGAAATCGCCATGGGTAGAACCCTGTGCTCCCTGCCAGTCGCCGGCACGGCCACCCTCATGATGTGCCGCGTCGCTCACAAAGGTGCGCCGCTTGGATGAACCCATGTTTTTTCTCCTCTGTCAAAGGAATTGTCTCGTCTCATTGTTCGGATCGCCCTTTCAGGCGCGGGGAAAACGGCCTTGGATTGCCCGGACCGCGCAGCGCGCCGACCAACGACGTGATCTCTTGACGTTTTTTGGTGTCAAGCCCGTTTTACGCGCCAAATGGATTCTGGTCAAAGAGTATTTAAATCCCGATAAGAATACTCGGGATTGTGTGGGTGTCAAATTTTAATGACGTAACAAAAAGTTGACATTTATCAAAAGGGGGGATAAATTGGGTCCATGACTGATACGCGATCCCCTTTCGCGGGCCCTGCGGCCAGCGCAAGACAGCCCCGTCCTCCTCTGTACACCCCAGAGGAGCGGGTGCGTCGCGACAACACGTATTGGACATTCGTGCAAGGCATCCTGGCGCCCATTCAGTTTTTTGTGTTCCTGGGCAGCCTCGGTTATGTGCTGCGCTACCTCGCCACCGGCGAGGGCTTGGAGACGGCCAATCACTCCGTCGTCGCCAAAACCTTGGTGCTTTACACCATCATGATCACCGGCTGTATTTGGGAAAAAGTGGTCTTCGGGCGCTATTTGTTTGCCCCGTCCTTTTTCTGGGAAGACGTTTTCAGCATGCTGGTGCTGGCCTTGCACACCGCCTACCTGGTGGCCATGTTCAAAGGCTTGTTGTCCAGTCAGGACCTAATGTATTTGGCCCTGGCGGCCTATGCCACTTATGTCGTCAACGCCGGCCAATTCATTCTGAAACTGCGCGCCGCGCGCCTGGACCAAGAAGCCCGTCTGCGGGAAGCGGCAGCGTCTCGCACGCATCCTGATTGGGTGGGGGCCGCAGCATGAGCACCGTCGCATTTCCCATCCCCGTCAAAGCCGCAGGCGGTTGCAGCGATGCGCCGGTGCTGCGCGAGCGCGGGCAGCACGAGGTGTTTTGCGGCCTGACTGGGATCATCTGGCTGCACCGCAAAATCCAAGACGCGTTTTTCCTGGTGGTGGGCTCGCGCACTTGCGCGCACCTGATTCAATCTGCTGCGGGTGTGATGATTTTTGCCGAACCCCGCTTTGCCACTGCCATCATCGACGAGCGCGATCTGGCCGGCCTGGCCGATGCCAATACCGAGCTTGACCGCGTGGTGGGCCAACTGCTGGCGCGCCGCCCCGAAATTAAATTGCTGTTTCTGGTGGGCTCCTGCCCCTCCGAAGTCATAAAACTCGATTTGTCGCGCGCTGCATCGCGCCTATCGGCGCAGCATTCGCCTTCGGTGCGCGTGCTCAACTACTCGGGCAGCGGCATAGAAACTACGTTTACCCAGGGCGAAGACGCCTGCCTGGCCTCCATGGTGCCCGAGTTACCGGTCCAGGCGGCCGATGCGCAGCAAGAACTCATGGTGGTCGGTACCTTGGCCGACGTGGTGGAAGACCAATTCATCCGCCTATTTGCACAAATGGGCATGGACCGGGTGCGATTTTTTCCACCCCGCCGCGCCTCCGACCAGGCGCCCGTCGGCCCCCACACCCGCCTCTTGCTGGCGCAACCCTTTTTGGCCGATACCGCGCGGGCGTTGCAAGCGCGCGGCGCGCAGCTTTTGTCTGCGCCATTTCCTTTGGGCATCGAAGGAACCACGGCTTGGCTGCAAGCAGCGGCCACGGCCTTTGGCGTGCCCGCCCAGCGTTTTGAAGCCGCCGTGTCCGCCCCAACCGCTCGCGCCACGGCAGCACTGGCCCGCGCCAGCTTGCACCTGGAGGGTAAAAGCATTTTCTTTTTTCCCGACTCACAGCTCGAAATTCCGCTGGCACGTTTTCTGGCACGTGAACTGGGTATGCGTTTACTGGAAGTGGGTACACCTTATTTGCACCGCCAGCACATGGCCCAAGAGTTGGCACTGCTACCCGAGGGCACTTTTCTTTCGGAAGGCCAGCATGTGGAGAACCAGTTAGATCGTTGCCGCGCTGCCCATCCGGACTTGGTGGTTTGCGGCCTGGGCTTGGCCAATCCGCTGGAGTCCGAAGGAATGACGACCAAATGGGCTATCGAACTGGTATTCACGCCCATTCAGGGCTTCGACCAGGCTGGCGACTTAGCAGAATTATTTACCCGCCCGCTAGTGCGCCGTATGCGCCTGGCGGCCTAAAGAGAGCAGTCGCATGCAACTGACCTTGTGGACTTACGAAGGACCGCCCCACGTGGGCGCCATGCGTATCGCCACGGCTATGGAAGGCGTGCATTACGTGTTGCATGCGCCCCAGGGCGACACCTACGCGGACCTGCTGTTCACCATGATCGAGCGCCTGCAAAAGCGCCCGCCTGTCACTTACACCACTTTTCAGGCGCGTGACTTAGGCGGCGATACCGCCGAACTCTTCAAAACCGCAGCACGCCAGGCCTTTGAGCGTTTTGCGCCGCAGGCCATGCTGGTCGGCTCGTCCTGTACCGCAGAGCTGATTCAGGACGACCCCGGCGGCTTGTGTAAAGCGCTGGATTTGCCAGTGCCGGTGGTGGCCTTGGAACTGCCGTCTTACCAGCGCAAAGAAAACTGGGGCGCTTCCGAAACCTTCTACCAACTGGTACGCCATTTGTCTCAACCCCGCAGCCAAGCGCCGCAAGAAGGACGCGTTCCCAGCTGCAATATTTTGGGTCCTAGCGCCTTAGGCTTTAGGCACCGCGACGATCTTGCTGAAATTCGCAAACTGCTCACCGACATGGGCATTGCCATCAACGTCGTCGCACCCCAGAGCGCCACGCCAGCGGACTTGGCCCGGTTGGCCAATGCTGATTTCAACGTCGTGCTCTACCCCGAAATTGCCCGGCTTAGCGCGCAATGGCTGGAACGCAGCTACGGACAGCCCTTTAGCAAAACCATCCCCATCGGCGTGGGCGCCACGCGTGCATTTGTCCGCGAAGTGGCGGGCCTGGCAGGACTAGACCCCGAGGCCGCTTTGGCCAGAGTCCATTCTCGCGCCCAGTGGTATGCCCGCTCGGTCGATTCCACCTACCTCACCGGCAAGCGCGTGTTTGTGTTTGGCGATGCCACACACGCAGTCGCAGCGGCCAAAGTGGCTGCCGAAGAAATGGGTTTTGCAGTCGTTGGCATAGGCACCTACAGCCGCGAATTTGCGCGCGAAGTGCGCGATGCCGCCAAGCTTTATGGCATCGAGGCGCTGATCAGCGACGACTACCTGGAAATCGAATCGCGCATCACCGAGCTCCAGCCCGAGCTAGTGCTGGGCACGCAAATGGAGCGCCATATTGCCAAGCGCCTGGGCGTACCCTGCGCGGTGATATCCGCTCCGGTGCATGTGCAAGATTTCCCGGCCCGTTATGCGCCGCAAATGGGCTTTGAAGGCGCCAACGTATTGTTTGATACCTGGGTCCATCCGCTGATGATGGGGCTGGAAGAACACCTGATCGGCATGTTCCGTGGCGATTCCGAATTCCATGAAGACGCCGCGCCATCACACTTAGGTGGTGCTGCGCGCATGCAGCCTGCGCCCGAGCCTGTGGTGCTTGCAATCGAGCCCGTGCCCCAAGCCGCACAAGAGGCCGTCACGCTGACCGTGGCCGCCGACAAAACCAACACCGGTGGTGCTTGCACCTGGGACGCCGGTGCAGAGAAAGAATTAAAAAAAATACCGTTCTTCGTACGCGGCAAGGCCCGGCGAAATACCGAGCGCTATGCATCCGAGCATGGCCTGTCGGTGATCACGGTGGAGACACTTTATGACGCTAAAGCCTACTTCGCCCGGTAAGGCTACGGCCCCCCGCAACACTACCGCTATCAAGGTGGTGATTGTGACCATGGACACGCATCTGGCCAGCTCGGTCAACCGCGCTAGCCACACCTTGGGTCGCGAGTTTCCCGGCCTGTCACTGAGCTTGCATGCGGCCTCTGAATTTGCCGGCAATGAAGTGCTGACAGCGCATTGCAAAGCGGACATTGCCCAGGCCGACATCGTGATCGCTGGCATGTTGTTTTTGGAAGACCACTTCCTGCCGATCCTGGACGATTTACGCCAGCGTCGCTTGCACTGCGACGCCATGATTTGCCTGGCCAGCGCGACTGAAGTGACACAGCTCACCCGCCTAGGTCAGTTCGATATGGGCAAGCCCGCTAGCGGCCCCATGGCCCTGCTCAAGAAACTGCGCGGCAGCAAAGAAAAAGCAGCTACCGGTGGCGCAGCGCAAATGAAAATGCTGCGGCGCTTGCCGCAAATACTGCGCTTTATTCCAGGCACTGCGCAAGATGTTCGCTCCTATTTTCTGGCCATGCAATATTGGATGGGCGGTTCGGACGACAACGTGCTCAACCTGGTGCGCCATGTCATCGACCGGGGTGCCGATGGTCCGCGCAAAGTCTTGCGTGGCGCGGTCAAAGTAGCGCCGCCGGTGGACTACCCGGAAGTGGGCGTGTACCACCCGCGCATGGCTGGGCGCTTTGGCGAAGATGCGCACCAGCTGCCGCGGCCCGATGGTCAGCCGCTCCGTGGCACCGTGGGTATTTTGCTGATGCGCTCGTATTTGCTTTCAGGTAACGCCGGCCATTACGACGGCGTGATCTCGGCATTGGAAGCGCGCGGCCTGCGTGTCATTCCAGCCTTTGCTGCCGGATTAGATTCGCGGCCCGCCATTGATGCTTTTTTCATGAAAAACGGCCAAGTAGCCGTAGATGCGGTGGTATCGCTAACCGGGTTTTCTCTGGTCGGTGGCCCCGCCTACAACGACGCCAAAGCGGCCGAAGAAGTGCTGGCTCAATTGGATGTTCCCTATGTCGCGGCGCATCCAGTCGAGTTTCAAACCCTGGACCAATGGGGTGGCTCGGACCGCGGCTTGTTGCCAGTAGAGAGCACCATCATGGTGGCGATTCCCGAGTTAGATGGTTCTACCAGCCCCATGGTTTTCGGCGGCCGCCCTGGCGCCGCCGGCGTCACCTGCACCGGTTGTCACCATGCCTGCACCTTCGGCCCCAGCACCAGCGCGCAAGATATGCATTCCTGCCCCGAACGCGCCCTCATGCTGGCCGCACGGGTGAGCAAACTCGTGGCACTCAAGCGCAGCCAACACCGCGACCGCAAAGTAGCCATCGTCTTATTCAACTTCCCGCCCAATGCCGGCAACATCGGCAGCGCGGCCTATTTGTCGGTGTTTGAATCGCTGTGGCACACCCTCACGGCCATGAAGGTGCAGGGCTACCAGGTCGAGGTGCCCGCTTCGGTGGACGCGTTGCGCGAGTCGCTCTTGCTAGGCAATGCTGCGCAATACGGCGCCGATGCCAATGTGCATGCACTCATTAGCGCTGACGAGCACGTCAAACGCGAGCGCTGGCTCAAAGAAATCGAGGCGCAATGGGGCCCTGCGCCCGGACGTCAGCTAAGCAACGGCAGCTCTATTTTTGTACTGGGCAAGCAGTTCGGCAATGTGCTCATTAGCGTACAGCCCTCGTTTGGCTATGAAGGCGACCCGATGCGCCTGCTGTTTGAAAAAGGTCTGGCCCCCACGCATGCCTTCTCGGCCTTTTACCGCTACCTGCGCGAAGACTTCCAAGCCCACGCCGTGCTGCACTTTGGCACCCATGGCGCACTCGAATTCATGCCGGGTAAGCAAACCGGCATGAGTGGCGCCTGCTGGCCTGACCGGTTGATTGATGACCTGCCCAATGTGTATTTGTACGCTTCTAACAATCCGTCCGAAGGCGCTATTGCCAAGCGCCGTTCGGGCGCCACGCTGATCAGCTACCTTACGCCGCCGATTGCACAGGCCGGTTTGTACAAAGGTCTGAACGATCTCAAGTCCTCGCTAGAGCGCTGGCGCAGCCTAGAGCGTGGCAATACCGAGCGCGCGGCCTTGGCGGTGGTCATCCAAGCGCAAGCGGCCGAGCTGGATTTGGTCAGCCCAGAACCGATTTGGGATACCGCCATGGGCCAAGCGCTAGACCAGCGGGTACTGCGCCTGTCGCAAGAAATGCTGGAGTTGGAATACACCCTCATCCCGCACGGTCTGCATGTCGCCGGTCGTGCGCCCAGCGTCGCCCAGCGCGTGGATATGTTGCTGGCCATGGCGGACGCTAACCACGGCATGCAAATTGATCGCGTCGCGGTCGAGGCTTTGGTGCAAGGGCAGACGCCCGAGCGCGCCCTGGCAGCTGCCGGATTGCCGCGCAACCACGACAGCTTGGAAGCCCTGCGCGCGTTGGCGGAGCCGCAAGCGCTGATGGCAGTCGATACCGAGGTGCCCGCCATGCTGCGCGCTTTGGATGCACGCTACATCCGCCCCGCGCCCGGTGGTGATATTTTGCGCACGCCGGCAGTCTTGCCCACGGGTCGCAATATCCACGGCTTTGATCCTTTCCGCATACCTAGTGCGATGGCCGTGCGCGATGGCAAAGCCCAAGCGCAACTGCTGATCGAGCGCCACTGCGCCGACGGCAACCCGTTGCCAGAATCGGTTGCTATGGTGCTGTGGGGCAGCGACAACCTGAAAAACGAAGGCGCACCGATTGCGCAGGCCCTGGCGCTCATGGGCGCATTGCCGCGCTTTGACAGCTATGGCCGCATTGCCGGTGCCAGCTTGGTTCCGCTGGCCGAACTAGGCCGCCCGCGTATCGACGTGGTCATCACCCTCTCGGGCATCTTCCGCGATCTGATGCCTTTGCAAATCAAGTTACTTGCGGAGGCCGCATTCCTGGCCGCCAGTGCCGACGAGCCACTGGAGATGAACTGGATTCGCAAGCATTCCCTGGCCTACCAGCAAGAGCACGGTTGCACTTTGGAAATTGCGTCCTTACGTGTGTATGGCAATGCCGAGGGCGCTTATGGCTCCAACGTCAACAACCTGGTCGAAAGCAGCCGCTGGAGCGACGAAGGCGAGTTGGCCGAAACCTACAAGCGCCGCAAAGGCTTTGCCTATGGCCGCACCGGCCGCGCCGTGCAACAAACCGCGCTCTTGCAAACTGCTTTGGCTGATGTGCAGCTCACCTACCAAAACCTGGACTCGGTGGAACTGGGTATAACCACCGTGGACAATTATTTCGACACGCTGGGCGGTATTACGCAGGCCGTCAAAGTAGCCCAAGGCGGTAAGACGCCACCGGTTTATATCGGCGACCAGACTAAGGGCAATGCGGCCGTGCGCTCGCTGCGCGAGCAAGTCTCCATCGAAACCCGCACCCGCATGCTCAACCCCAAGTGGTACGAAGGCATGCTCGAACATGGCTACGAAGGCGTGCGCCAGATTGAAGTGCATGTCACCAACACCATGGGCTGGTCGGCCACTACCGGCCAAGTGCAGCCCTGGGTCTACAAACAATTGTCCGAGACCTTCATGCTCGACCCGCAGATGCGTGAGCGTCTTGCCAAACTGAATCCGACGGCCTCTGCCCGAGTAGCTAACCGATTGCTTGAAGCATCGCAGCGCAACTACTGGCAACCGGATGAAGCGACTTTGCAGGCGTTACGCAACGCCAGTGAAGAACTAGAAGACCGCCTTGAAGGCGTATACGAAGGAGCTAACGCATGACTGTTGAAACATTGCCTTTTCCCACGGTAAAGCGCAACACGCGCTTGGATGGCGAGGGCAGCGTGCAAGTGCAGCTCGACCCGAATGTGAAGATCGGTAACGCCAAGGTTTTTGCCATTTACGGCAAAGGCGGTATCGGCAAAAGCACAACCTCGTCCAACCTGTCGGCGGCCTTTTCCAAACTGGGCAAGCGGGTGCTGCAAATCGGCTGCGACCCCAAGCACGACAGCACCTTTACGCTCACCAAAAAAATGCTGCCCACCGTCATCGACGTGCTCGAAACCGTAGACTTCCATGCCGAAGAGTTGCGGGTGGAAGACTTCGTCTTTGAAGGCTACAACGGTGTCATGTGCGTCGAAGCCGGTGGCCCACCCGCCGGTACCGGCTGCGGCGGCTATGTGGTCGGGCAAACCGTCAAGCTCCTCAAAGAGCACCATTTGCTCGAAGACACCGACGTAGTGATTTTTGATGTGCTGGGCGATGTGGTGTGTGGCGGCTTTGCAGCCCCTTTGCAGCATGCTGATAAGGCCTTAATCGTTACTGCCAACGACTTCGATTCCATCTTCGCGATGAACCGCATTGTGCAGGCCATTGGTGCCAAAGCCAAAAACTACAACGTGCGCTTGGGCGGTGTCATTGCCAACCGCAGCGCAGCGACCGATCAGATCGACAAATACAACGATCGTATCGGCCTCAAGCTGGCGGCGCACTTCCCCGACCTGGATGTGATTCGGCGCAGCCGACTCAAAAAATCCACACTTTTCGAGATGGAGCATTCGCCCGAACTCGAAGCGGTGCAAAAAGAATATATGCGTCTTGCCGCCAGTCTGTGGCTGGGGGGCGAGAGCTACAACGCCGTGCCCATGAAGGACCGTGATATTTTTGACCTACTGGGCTTTGATTAAGGCAAGCACCATGAGTAATGCGACCTACCAGCAACGACGTGGCCAGATCGAAAATTATTTCGACCGCACCGCTGCTGCGGCCTGGGCCAAGCTGACCTCGGATGCCCCAGTGGGCCGCATCCGCGCTACGGTGCGTGCCGGGCGCGACCGTATGCGGGCCACCCTGCTGTCCTGGCTGACGGAGGACTTGAGCGGCAAGCGCATCCTGGACGCCGGCTGCGGCACCGGCGCATTCGCGGTGGAAGCGGCGCGCCGCGGCGCGCAGGTGGTGGCGATCGACTTGTCGCCCACGCTGGTTAATTTGGCGCGTGAACGCATTCCGCAGGATGTGGCGCATCGGGTGGAGTTCCACAGCGGCGACATGCTCGACCCGGCGCTCGGTCACTTCGATCATGTGGTGGCTATGGACTCCATCATTCATTACCAAACCGAGGACGCGGTGCATGCGCTTGCGCAGTTGGCTGAACGCACCAGCGAGTCCATTGTGTTTACCTTCGCGCCGCGCACTCCGCTGCTTGCGGCGATGATTTCGGTGGGTCGCTTGTTTCCGCGCGGTGACCGCGCGCCTTGGCTGGAGCCCATGGCGCAAGAGCGCATTGCACGTTTGATGAAGGCGCATGGCGCTTTGGATGGCTGGGCTTGCAGCCGCACCCAGCGTATTTCTAGCGGTTTTTACAAATCCCAGGCCATGGAGTGGTTGCGGTCATGAGAGCCAAGACCTTTGCTAAATATGCCAAGCAATTGCCAGCTAGCTGGCTGCCGTTTGCCGACGTGGCCAGCGCCGGTTTGCCGCTGTCGCGCTTGCTGCGTCTGACGCTGTTCAAGTTCACCATGGGCATGACCACGGCCTTGATGATCGGCACGCTCAACCGCGTGATGATTGTGGAACTGGGCGTACCAGCCTGGCTGGTGTCCTTGATGTTGGCATTGCCTTTGGTCGTAGCCCCGTTTCGCGCGGTCACCGGTTACCAGTCGGACGTGCATGTATCTGCCTTTGGTTGGAAGCGAGTGCCCTATATGTGGGGCGGCACGCTCATACAGTTTGTGGGCCTTGCGATCATGCCGTTTGCGCTCTTGGTCTTGTCCGGTCGCGGCCAGGTGATGGTGCCTGATTTTGTGGGGCAAGCTGCCGCGGGTATGGCGTTCTTGCTGGTCGGCGCGGGCTTGCAAACCTCACAAACTGCCGGTCTGGCTCTGGCCACCGACCAGGCCAGCGAAGAGACCCGCCCGCGCGTGGTGGCGCTGCTCTACACCATGTTGTTGGTAGGTGCTGTAAGCGGTAGCTTGATCTTTAGCGTGCTCTTATCCGAATTCACCCCAGAGCACTTGGTGCAAGTGGTGCAGGGCAGTGCGCTGGTGGTGCTGATCCTCAACGCCATTGCACTGTGGAAACAAGAGCCACGCGACCCGCAGCGTGCGGCCGCACTCAAAAACCAGGTGCAGCCTAAGTTCAGAGAAGTATGGGCACAGTTCATCGGCTTGCCCAAAGCCCGCCGGTTTTTGTGGGCTACGGCTTTGGGCACCGTAGCCTTCAATATGCAAGATATTATTTTGGAGCCTTATGGCGGCGAAATCCTCAAGCTCAGCGTGGGCGCCACCAGTGCGTTGACCGCCATGCTGGCCGCTGGTGGTTTGATTGGCTTTTATGTCTCGGGCCGCCAGCTGGCCAAAGGCATAGATCCGATGCGCCTTGCTGCCTACGGAACGCTGGCCGGTTTGCCAGCGTTTTCTGCGGTCATTTTTTCCGCACCATTGGATGCTGGGTGGTTATTCCGCGCGGGCGCCTTGGGCATCGGTTTTGGTGGTGGCCTGTTTGCCGTCGGCACCTTGTTTACGGCTATGCGCATGGAAGGCAAGTTTGTCGGCTTGGCGCTAGGCGCCTGGGGTGCGGTGCAGTCCGCCGCCGCCGGAATGGCCATGTTTTTCGGTGGCGCTTTGCGTGACCTCGTTAGCGGCGTCACCACCCAAGGCTTGTGGGGCCCGGCCATGACGGACCCCTCTGTCGGTTACAGCATGGTCTACCACGTAGAAATGCTATTTTTATTCATCACCCTGGTGGCGATTGGCCCTCTGGTCAAGCGCCGCATGGTTTTTTCGCCCGTAGTCCCACCCACCCTCGGCTTGGCCGAGTTACGTACCTAGTCGTCATCGAAGGAGAAGTTGCCATGCAAACTGTCGGAAACATCACTGGCTACGTCGATCTAGCCCAAATACTGTTGTATGTGTTTTGGGTCTTTTTCGCCGGTCTCATTTACTACCTCGTGCAGGAAAACCACCGCGAGGGCTATCCCATGGAGTCCGGCAGCAGTGGGCGTGCCGTGGTCAAGGGATTCCCAATCCCTGAGCCTAAAACCTTTTTGCTCGAAGGTGGTCACAGTGTGACCGTGCCCGATTTGACCCGCAAAGAGCCACCTTTTGGCGGCGTCTCTAGCGGTATGGGTTCGGGGTCCCACATCGAACCCACTGGCGACGCCATGACATCGGGCGTAGGCCCAGGTGCCTGGTCTATGCGTGAAGACGTACCCGAGCGTAGCCTCGACGGCAAGCCCTTGTTGCAACCCCTGCGTATTGCCAGGGACTACACCGTAGCCGAACAAGATGTCGACCCGCGTGGCTTGCCTGTCATGGGCGGCGATGGCAAACAAGGTGGCACCGTGAAAGACATCTGGATTGACTCGGCCGAAATGATGTTCCGCTATTTGGAAGTGGAAATCGCTGGTGGCCGTACGGTCTTGTTGCCGATACCGTTTTCGCTGGTGCGCCGCAACCAGGTGGAAGTTCATGCCATCTATGCCCGCCATTTCGCGGCAGTGCCGGCCTTGCGCAACCCCGACCAGATCACCAAACTGGAAGAGGAAAAAATCAGCGCCTACTACGGTGGAGGCACCTTGTATGCCGATCCCGCTCGCGGCGAACCGCTGATCTGAGCGCCCCGCGCTTGATGTTCAGAATGTGAAGGAAAGACCATGCCCGTAGAAAACCTCGGCCACGAATATGAATTTGAACCGCAGTACGGACTGCCCGAGCGTTTGCCGTCCGATGAACACATTGTGTGGCAGGGCTCGCCGGACGTACGTGCCTTGGCCGTGTCGGCCTTTCATACCCGCAAATTGGTCCTTTACTTCGGTTTACTGGTACTCGCTTGTGCCTGGCCAGCGTTGGAGTCTGGCGCAGGTGCCATGGCGCTGCTGCTGTCGGTGAAGTGGATTGCCCCCTTGTCTCTTACAGGTCTGGTCTGCGTCTGGACCTTGGCCTGGATGACAGCGCGCACTACCGTCTATACCGTGACGAATAAGCGCGTCGTGATGCGCTTGGGCATTGTGCTGACGGTGACCTTTAATCTGCCTTTAAAGCGTATTGCAGCTGCCGATGTACGCAGTTTGGATGGCGGTTGTGGTGACATCAGCCTGGCGCTGCAGGGCGATGACCGTATTGCCTGGGTGCATCTGTGGCCCAGTGTGCGGCCCTGGCGCATCAACCAGCCCGAGCCCACTTTGCGCGCTATTGCTGATGTGCAAACCGTAGCCGCCCAAGTGCGCGATGCCTGGTCGCAAGCCACTGGCATGCAAGCCAAGCCGGCGATGCAAGAAGCTGCCAGCCGCCACGCCAGCCATGCGCTGCAAGTGAGCCCTACATGAGCAGCTACACCGTCGCCGCCAAGCCCGTCAACACCGCGCCGGACAGCTTCCCCAATTGGGTGCTGTACTGCGCCGGCGGCATCATTGCGTTTTCCTTGATTTCGGTGGGCCTTATCCGCATCACCGGCAATGGCCCGGACCAGCTTGCTGCGGCCCCGACGGTACAGCGTTCCTTGTTGTTTCAAGACCAGAAAGACGGCGGCGTGCTGGTGGCCGATGGCCTGACCGGCGAGAAGTTGACCGTTCTGCACGGCGAACAAGGCTTTGTGCGCGGCTCGCTGCGTGCCCTGACGCGCGAGCGTCATTCGCGCGGCATCGGCTCGGACAAGCCCTTTGACCTGATCGCCCGTGTGGATGGCCGGGTCACTTTGATGGATCCTAGTACCGGCCAAAGGGTCGATCTAGAATCATTTGGACCGACCAATACCGCTGAGTTCGCACGCTTTTTGGCGATGCAGCCTGAATAACTACAACCCTGATTTGGAGCACCTGTATGGATGCGACCCCGACCATCGACTCGGCAGCAAAAGCCTCACAAAAAGCCGTGGAGAGCACCATGCTCAGCCCGCGCTTTTACACCACGGACTTTGCCGCCATGGACCGCCTTGACGTGTCGTCCATGCGTACCGAGTGGGACACGATGATGGCCGAGTACGAGGGCGATAACAACCACGACCATTTCCAACGCACCCCTGAATTTGCCAAAGAAGTAGCCGAGCGCTTTTCGCAAGTCAGCCCAGAAATGCGCCAGGAGTTTTTAGAATTTTTGATCTCGTCCCTCACGTCTGAATTTTCCGGTTGCATTTTGTACAACGAGATTTTCAAAAACGTCGACAACCCGGATATCAAACAGTTGATGCGCTATATGGCCCGAGACGAATCGCGCCATGCTAGCTTTATCAACCAGTCGCTCAAAGACTTTGGCTTGGGTATCGACCTGGGTGACTTAAAGCGCACCAAGGCGTATACCTACTTCAAGCCCAAGTACATTTTTTACGCGACTTACCTTTCCGAAAAAATCGGCTACGCCCGCTACATCACGATTTACCGCCAGCTAGAAAGAAATCCGGACAAGCGTTTTCACCCCATCTTTCACTGGTTTGAGCGTTGGTGCAATGACGAGTTCCGCCATGGCGAGTCCTTTGCGCTCATCATGCGTGCCAACCCGCATTTGCTGCGCGGCGGCAATGTCTATTGGATCCGGTTTTTCCTATTGGCGGTGTATGCGACCATGTATGTGCGTGACCACAGCCGCCCCATGCTGCACCATGAAATGGGCCTGGAGTCCACCAGCTACGACTACGAAGTCTTTCGCATCACCAACGAGATCACGCGCCAGGTCTTCCCGGTGAGTCTTGATATAGATAACCCCGCTTTCCGCGAGGGGCTTGCGCATTTATTTCATGCGCAAACCCAGATGGACAAAGCCAAAGCGCGTGGTGGCCTGATCGGCGCCTTGCAGCGCGCGCGCTGGGCGGTGTCGGGTGCAGCCACCTTTGTGCGCCTGTACTTCATGCCGGTCCTGCACCATAGCTTGCCCACGCAAGTGCGCATGGTTCCGGCCTGGTAAAGCCTGGCCCTCGGCACCAAGAAAGCTGCGGATGAACGATGCCTCTGTCGCACTCGGGTTTGCGGTATTTATCTGGTGGTTTAGCACCGGCATCGTTATCTTGCTCAACCGCATGTCGCGTACGGCGATAGCGCTGAGCCTGGCGCTGTCCTCTTTGCTAGGTGTCGCATCGCTGGTGGGCCTGGCCCATACCGCGCAGCAAACTGGTGTGGCCGGGGCTTATTGCGCATTCACCTGTGCGCTCTTAGCTTGGGGTTGGAATGAGCTCAGCTTTCTCACCGGTTGGATTACTGGCCCCCGCACTACTGCGCTGGCACAAGGCGCAGTGGGTTGGCCGCGTTTTGTGCAATCTGTGCGGGCCGTGCTATGGCACGAGCTGGCGATTTTGCTGGTCGGTTGCGCCATTGTCGCTATTACCTGGGATGCGCCCAACCAAGTCGGCACCGGCACCTACTTGGTGCTGTGGATCATGCGCACCAGTGCCAAGCTCAATCTGTTTTTCGGCGTGCGCAACCTGAGTGAAGAATTCCTTCCGGCGCATCTGGCCTATCTGGAAAGCTTCTTCCGCCGCCGTCGCTTCAATGCTTTCTTCCCCTTTGCCGTGGCCTTGGCCAGCGTATGTCTATGGTGGCTCGTAGCCTATGCGTCTAGCCCGCTGACCAGCCAGGCACAAGCCGTGGGTGCGGTATTGGTAGGTACTTTGCTGGCGCTGGCGATTATTGAGCACCTTATGCTGGTGCTGCCGCTAGACACCACCGCCTTGTGGCGCTGGGCCTTGCGCAAGAAGCAAGACCCATCACCCGCACACGCTTTTGATGCCCACGTCCCACCCGTACTGGCGCCCACACTGGATACGCATGACAAACTATTTCAAATCCATTGATGGCGTTGGCGACGGAGGTGGCGATGCTGGTGGCGGCACACAGAGCCCCGCCTTGATGGCAGGAGGCAAAGCCCCTATGGCCATTGTCATAGGTACGGGCTTTGGCGGTCTGGCCGCAGCGATCCGCTTGTCGGTCAAAGGCTACCGCGTGCAGATGCTCGAAAAGCTAGATGCCCCCGGTGGCCGCGCTTATGTGCACAAGCAAGACGGCTTTACCTTTGACGCCGGCCC
>Ga0114963_10001440_pt1 | contig 16457 bp, 12 predicted proteins | sample C_131016_EF_Meta_FD_87019 | JGI IMG/M metagenome (GOLD analysis project Ga0114963, IMG submission 87019) | Freshwater microbial communities from Lake Croche, Canada to study carbon cycling - C_131016_EF_MetaG | ecosystem: Environmental > Aquatic > Freshwater > Lake | place: Lake Croche, Canada...
CCTCAATCCAAAATCTTCGCAACAACCCCGGCACCAACGGTGCGGCCACCTTCGCGGATTGCAAAGCGCAGGCCCTGCTCCATGGCAATGGGGGCAATGAGTGCCACATTCATCTTGACGTTATCGCCAGGCATCACCATCTCCGTGCCCTCAGGCAGGGTGACAGCGCCAGTCACATCGGTGGTTCGGAAGTAAAACTGGGGGCGGTAGTTGTTAAAGAAGGGGGTATGGCGGCCACCCTCTTCTTTGGATAGGACATAGACCTCGGCCTCAAAGTTCTTGTGTGGCTTGATGGAGCCGGGCTTGGCCAGAACCTGTCCGCGCTCGACTTCCTCGCGCTTGGTGCCGCGCAGCAGCACGCCCACGTTATCGCCGGCCTGACCCTGGTCAAGGAGTTTGCGAAACATCTCAACGCCGGTGCAGGTGGTCTTGACCGTATCGCGGATCCCCACGATCTCAATCTCTTCGCCCACCTTCACAATGCCACGCTCCACGCGGCCGGTCACCACGGTGCCACGGCCAGAGATGGAAAACACATCCTCAATGGGCATCAAGAAGGCGCCATCGATGGCCCGCTCAGGCGTGGGAATGTAGGAATCCAGTGCCTCAGCCAGGCGATAGATCGACTCTTCGCCCAGATCGCCCTTATCGCCCTCAAGGGCGAGCTTGGCTGAGCCCTTGATGATGGGGGTGTCATCACCCGGAAAGTCGTACTTGGAGAGAAGCTCGCGCACTTCCATCTCTACGAGCTCAAGCAGCTCGGCATCATCGACCATGTCGCACTTGTTGAGAAACACGATGATGTAGGGCACCCCCACCTGGCGGGCAAGCAAGATGTGCTCGCGCGTCTGGGGCATGGGGCCATCGGCTGCAGAGCAGACCAAGATCGCGCCATCCATCTGGGCCGCACCGGTGATCATGTTCTTCACATAGTCAGCGTGACCTGGGCAGTCCACATGGGCGTAGTGACGCGTCTGGGTCTCGTACTCCACGTGGGCTGTATTGATGGTGATGCCGCGGGCCTTCTCTTCGGGGGCCGCATCAATCTGATCGTAGGCCTTGGCCTCGCCACCAAACTTCTTGCTCAATACAGTCGTGATTGCTGCTGTCAGGGTCGTCTTGCCATGGTCGACGTGACCAATCGTTCCGACGTTGACATGCGGCTTTGTACGCTCAAACTTGCCCTTGGCCATCTTGCTTTCCTTTACTGAGAGAAATTGCGACTGATCTGTTTACTTGGCACGACTCGTCATCACGGCGTCGGCCACATTCTTGGGAGCCTCAGAGTAATGCTTGAACTCCATGGTGTAGGTGGCGCGCCCCTGAGTCAGAGACCGCAGCGTGGTGGAATAACCAAACATCTCGGCCAGAGGAACCTCGGCCTTGATGATCTTGCCCCCGCCGCCCGGTAGCTCGTCCATCCCCTGCACCATCCCTCGCCTCGACGAGAGATCGCCCATCACGGTGCCGGCGTAATCCTCTGGGGTCTCCACCTCCACAGACATCATGGGCTCAAGGAGGACAGGGTTCGCCTTACGCATTCCGTCTTTAAAAGCCATCGATGCGGCCAGCTCAAAGGCGATCTGCGAAGAGTCCACGTCATGGTAGGAGCCATCAAACAAAGTGACCTTCACATCCACCACCGGGAAGCCCGCCAGGACGCCTGAATTCATGGTGTCGCTGCAGCCTTTGTCAACGGATGGGATGAATTCTCGGGGAACCACACCGCCTTTGATCGCGTCAACGAACTCGTAGCCCTTGCCCTCTTCCTGGGGGTCAAGCTTGATCCAGACATGGCCGAACTGGCCCTTACCGCCCGACTGCTTGACGTACTTGCCCTCGATCTCGACGGCCTTTCGAATCGTCTCGCGGTAGGCCACCTGGGGCTTACCAACAGTGGCCTCAACGCCAAATTCACGCTTCATGCGGTCCACCAGAATTTCGAGGTGCAACTCACCCATGCCCGAGATGATGGTCTGACCGGACTCCTCATCGGTGCGAACACGGAAAGACGGGTCCTCCTTGGCAAGCCGATTGAGTGCAATGCCCATCTTCTCTTGGTCGGCCTTCGTCTTGGGCTCAACAGCCTGGGAGATGACGGGCTCGGGAAACTCCATGCGCTCAAGGACGATGACCGCCTCGGGGTCGCAGAGTGTATCGCCGGTCGTGACCTCCTTCAAACCCACGGCGGCCGCGATGTCGCCGGCGAGCACCTCAGAGATCTCCTCACGATTGTTTGCGTGCATCTGCAGGAGTCGGCCGATGCGCTCTTTCTTGCCCTTCACGGAGTTGATAACCGTATCGCCCGATTTCAAGACACCGGAGTACACGCGAATGAAGGTGAGTTGGCCCACGAACGGATCGTTCATGAGTTTGAAGGCGAGGGCCGAGAACTTCTCTTTGTCGTCCGCCTCGCGATGGACGGGCGCACCATCATCGTCGGTGCCGCCCACCGGGGGAATGTCGATTGGGCTGGGCAAGAACTGGATGACGGCATCGAGCATGCGTTGCACGCCCTTGTTCTTGAAGGCAGAGCCACAGAGCATAGGCTGGATTTCGCCCGCGATGGTTCTCGCGCGGATGCCGTCCATGATCTGCTTTTCAGAGAGATCGCCATTCTCAAGGTATGCATTCATGAGATCTTCACTCTGCTCGGCGGCAGCCTCGAGCATCTTCTCGCGCCACTCTTTGGAGACCTCAACGAGGTCAGCGGGAATGTCAACATACTCAAACTTCGTGCCCTGGCTGGCCTCATCCCACAGAATGGCCTTCATCTTGATGAGGTCCACCACGCCCTTGAAGTTCTCTTCCGCGCCAATGGGCACCACGATCGGAACCGGATTCGCGCGAAGACGCGCCTTCATCTGCTCGACGACCTTGAAAAAATTGGCGCCCGTGCGATCCATCTTGTTCACGAATGCGAGTCGAGGCACCTTGTATTTGTTGGCCTGACGCCAGACAGTCTCCGACTGAGGCTGGACTCCGCCCACGGCGCAATACACCATACAAGCGCCGTCCAGCACCCGCATGGAGCGCTCAACCTCAATGGTGAAATCCACGTGACCCGGCGTGTCGATGATGTTGATGCGGTGCTCGGGGAATGACGCGTCCATGCCCTTCCAAAAGGTGGTGGTAGCCGCAGAGGTAATCGTGATTCCACGCTCCTGCTCCTGCTCCATCCAGTCCATGGTGGCCGCACCGTCATGCACCTCACCGATCTTGTGATTCACCCCGGTATAAAAAAGGATGCGTTCGGTGGTGGTGGTTTTTCCAGCGTCGATGTGGGCGCTGATGCCGATGTTTCGGTAGCGCTCGATCGGGGTCTTACGGGCCATGGTGAATCCTGTCTGGTGAAAGAGCGAGAAAAATCTAGAAGCGGAAGTGAGAGAAGGCTTTGTTGGCCTCGGCCATGCGGTGAACCTCGTCTCGCTTCTTGACGGCACCGCCACGACCCTCTGAGGCCTCCAACAACTCGCCGGCGAGTCGCAGGTTCATGGATTTTTCGCCACGCTTTTTGGCGGCCTCTCGCAGCCAGCGCATGGCGAGCGCAGATCGACGCGCGGGCCGAACCTCAACAGGCACCTGGTAGTTTGCGCCGCCCACTCGACGGCTCTTGACCTCGACCATCGGCTTGGCATTGGTCAGGGCCTGCTGAAAGACCTCGACGGGATTCTTTTTTGCGACCTTCTCGATGTGCTCAAAGGCACCGTAGACGATGCGCTCAGCCACAGCTTTCTTGCCGTGAAGCATGACCACGTTCATGAACTTGGAGACTTCTTCACTGCCGAACTTGGGGTCGGGCAGAACAATGCGTTTGGGAACTTCGCGACGACGGGGCATATCGATTCCTTTTTGTCTTCAGTTGGGTTTCACCCAGCCCGCAAGATTGCGGGCCCTTACTTCCGCCCTCGACCCATGCCGAGAGCGGGATTGAAGGCGGACTGCTTAGGCCTTCTTGGGGCGCTTTGCGCCGTACTTCGACCGAGACTGCTTGCGGTCTTTCACGCCCTGCAGATCCAGAGATCCGCGAACGATGTGGTAGCGAACACCAGGCAGGTCTTTCACACGGCCTCCGCGAATGAGCACGACGGAGTGCTCCTGGAGGTTGTGACCCTCGCCGCCGATGTAGCTGATCACTTCAAACCCGTTGGTCAGGCGGACCTTCGCCACCTTACGAAGCGCAGAGTTCGGCTTCTTGGGGGTGGTTGTATAGACGCGGGTACAGACACCCCGCCGCTGAGGGCAGGACTCAAGCGCTGGGCTCTTGCTCTTAACGGTCTCGCTCGCGCGCGCCTTGCGAACGAGCTGGTTTACGGTGGGCATGTCCTAAATCCTTGTTTTGATTGCAACGTTTTCACTACAGTTGGTGAAAAGCCCTCGATTCTTGGGCTTTTCACCTAGGCTGTCAAGCCTACTGCGCCACGGAGTCCTCATCTGTTGCAGGCTCGTCAGATGAGGGGCCCGAGAAGAGGGCTTCCGCATCCAACGCGGCCTGTTCCGCCAGGGTCTTGGCCTCAGCGGCCTCCGCAGACTCTCGATCCTTGCGGGCGCGGTGGTAGGCCAGTCCGGTTCCGGCCGGAATCAGTCGACCCACAATCACGTTCTCCTTCAGACCCCGCAGGTCATCCTTCTTGCCCATGATCGCGGCCTCGGTCAGAACACGCGTGGTCTCCTGGAAAGACGCAGCCGAGATGAAGGAATCGGTCGAGAGCGATGCCTTGGTGATGCCGAGGAGCAGATTCTCGTGGGTTGCGGGGCGCTTGCCCTCAGCAACGACACGATCATTCTCCTCGAGCAACTCCGAGCGCTCGACCTGTTCACCTCGGATGAAGCTCGTGTCGCCCGGATCGGAAATCTGGACTCGACGCAGCATCTGGCGAACGATCACCTCGATGTGCTTGTCATTGATCTTCACGCCCTGAAGTCGATAGACGTCCTGCACCTCATCGACGATGTAGCGCGCCAGCGCCTCGATGCCCAGAAGACGAAGAATGTCCTGAGGGTCGGCGGGCCCATCCACAATCATCTCGCCCTTGTTCACGATCTGACCGTCGTGGACCAACACGCTCTTCTCTTTCGGGATGAGGAATTCCTGAGAGACCCCGTCCATGTCGGTAATGACCAGGCGCTGTTTGCCCTTGGTGTCTTTGCCGAACGAGGTGGTGCCAGTGACCTCAGCCAGCATGCCCGCGTCCTTCGGCGAGCGGGCCTCGAAGAGTTCAGCGACTCGGGGCAGACCGCCAGTGATGTCGCGAGTCTTCTGAGACTCCTGAGGAATACGCGCCAACACCTCTCCCACGCCGACCTCCTGGCCATCGCGAACCGTGATGAGCGCGCCCACGGGGAAGCTGATGTTGACCGAGTGGTCGGTGCCAGCAATTTTGACCTCCTCGCCTTTGGCATCCAGCAGCCGAACTTGTGGGCGGACGCCCTTGGTCGAGGCGCTGCGACGCTTGGCATCGATCACCACCAGGGTCGAGAGGCCGGTCACTTCGTCGATCTGCTTGGCAACCGTGACACCCTCTTCAACGTTCTCGAAGCGAACCTGTCCGGCGTACTCGGTGACGATGGGTCGCGTCAGGGGGTCCCAGGTCGCCAAAATGGCGCCTGCTTTGACCTGTGCACCATCGATGAGTGCCAGCGTCGCCCCATAGGGCACCTTATGACGCTCACGCTCTCGACCGCTGTCGTCCACGATCAGCACCTCGCCCGAACGAGAAATCACCACCGGCTCGGACTTGGCGTTCGTGATGTAACGCATGGTGGCCGTGAACCGCACGGTGCCATTGGACTTGGCCTCTATATTTGACTGAGCAGCGGTTCTTGATGCAGCGCCACCAATATGGAAGGTGCGCATCGTGAGCTGCGTTCCTGGCTCTCCGATGGACTGCGCCGCAATCACACCCACTGCCTCGCCGACGTTCACAAGGTGGCCGCGGCCAAGGTCCCGCCCGTAGCATTTGGCGCAGAGACCATACCGAGTGTCACAGGTGAGCGGCGTGCGTACTCGAACCTCATCAATCCCCAGGCGTTCAATGCTGTCTACCGCGTCTTCATCCAACAGTGTGCCGCGCTCGATCAGAGTCTCTTGCGTCTCGGGATTCACAACCTCCTGCGCAGTGACCCGACCAAGGATTCGGTCACGGAGCGCCTCAATCACCTCTCCACCCTCAACCAGCGCCTTCATGGTGATGCCGTTGTCGGTGTGGCAATCATCTTCGATGACCACGAGGTCTTGCGTCACGTCAACGAGTCGACGAGTCAGGTAGCCGGAGTTGGCGGTCTTCAGGGCCGTGTCAGCGAGACCCTTTCGAGCACCATGGGTTGAAATGAAGTACTGCAGAACGTTCAGGCCCTCCCGAAAATTCGCAGTGATCGGCGTTTCAATGATGGATCCGTCCGGCTTGGCCATGAGTCCGCGCATACCGGCAAGCTGTCGAATCTGGGCAGCGGATCCGCGAGCTCCCGAATCAGCCATCATGTAGATGGAGTTGAAGGACTCTTGACGCACCTCATTGCCGCGACGATCTTTCACCGTCTCGCCGGCCAGCTGATCCATCATGGCCTTGCCGACTTGGTCTCCCGCCCGACCCCAGATGTCTACCACCTTGTTATATCGCTCACCGGCCGTCACGAGCCCCGAGGCGTACTGCTGCTCAATCTCCTTCACCTCCGCCTCGGCCTTGCCGAGAATATCGACCTTCTGGGCAGGCACGAGCATGTCATCCACACAGATGGAGATTCCGGCACGGGTCGCCAAGGCGAAGCCCGACTGCAGGAGCTTGTCCGCCAGGATGACGGTGGCGCGCAGGCCGCAACGTCGGAACGAGGCGTTGATCAGTCGAGAAATCTCCTTCTTTTTGAGCGCCTTATTCATGTGGGTGAAGGCCAGACCGGGCGGCAGAATACGACTGAGCAGCGCTCGGCCTACCGTGGTCTCATAGCGCACCAGTCGACTCTGTTTCTCGCCCGACGCGCGATCAAGGGTGTGCTCCTCAATGCGAACCATGACGCGGCTGCCCAGCTCGACTTCTTTGTTTGCATAGGCTCGGTCGAGCTCGTTGACGTCTCTGAACACCATGCCCTCGCCGCGACCGTTTACCTTCTCCCGAGTTGCGTAATAGAGGCCCAACACGATGTCCTGAGAGGGGACGATGGAGGGCTCTCCGTTTGACGGGAAGAGCACATTGTTGGACGCCAGCATGAGGGTGCGCGCTTCCATCTGGGCCTCAAGGGACAGGGGCACGTGAACGGCCATCTGGTCTCCGTCGAAGTCCGCGTTGAAGGCGGCGCAGACCAACGGGTGCAGCTGGATGGCCTTGCCCTCGATGAGCACAGGCTCGAAGGCCTGAATGCCGAGACGGTGAAGGGTGGGCGCGCGGTTCAGCATCACGGGATGCTCGCGAATGACCTCTTCGAGGATGTCCCAGACCTCTGGCACCTGCTGCTCGACCAGCTTCTTGGCAGCCTTGATGGTGGTGGCCATTCCGCGCAGCTCGAGCTTGTTGAAGATGAAGGGCTTAAAGAGCTCCAGAGCCATGAGCTTTGGCAGACCACACTGATGGAGCTTGAGCTGCGGTCCCACCACGATGACTGAGCGACCCGAGTAGTCCACCCGCTTGCCCAGGAGGTTTTGGCGGAAACGACCCCCCTTGCCTTTGATCATGTCGGCTAGAGACTTGAGCGCGCGCTTGTTCGCGCCCGTCATGGCCTTGCCTCGACGACCATTGTCGAGCAACGAATCGACAGCCTCTTGCAGCATGCGCTTTTCGTTACGAACGATGATCTCCGGTGCGCGAAGCTCCAGCAGCCGCTTTAAGCGGTTGTTTCGGTTAATGACGCGACGGTAGAGATCGTTGAGATCGGATGTTGCGAAGCGGCCGCCATCAAGCGGCACGAGCGGACGAAGCTCCGGCGGCAGCACCGGCAGGACCTTCATGACCATCCAGTCTGGCTTCACGCCGGACTTCTGAAAGCCCTCCAGAACCTTGAGTCGCTTCGAGAGTTTTTTGCTCTTTGCATCAGAGGAGGTTTCAGCAAGCTCCTTGCGAAGCTGCTCAATCTCTCTCTCTAGGTCGATGGACGAGAGCAGAGCGGCCACACCCTCTGCACCCATCTGGGCGAGAAACTCACCGTCACCATACTGCTCTACTTTGGCGAGATAGTCGTCCTCCGACATGATCTGACCGCGCTTAAGTGGGGTCATGCCAGGCTCCACCACCACATAGGCCTCGAAATACAGCACGCGCTCGATATCCCTCAGGGTCATATCGAGCACCATGCCCAGACGCGAGGGCAGCGACTTCAAAAACCAGATGTGCGCAATGGGGCTTGCAAGATCGATATGTCCCATGCGTTCACGGCGCACCTTCGCATGCGTGACCTCAACGCCACACTTCTCGCAGATCACACCGCGAAATTTAAGGCGCTTGTACTTTCCACAGAGGCACTCGTAATCTTTGACGGGACCAAAGATCTTGGCGCAGAAGAGTCCGTCACGCTCAGGCTTGAAGGTTCGGTAGTTGATGGTCTCAGGCTTCTTGACCTCCCCGAATGACCAGGAGCGAATCTTGTCCGGCGAGGCCAGCCCAATTCGAATGGCATCGAATTGCTGGTCTTGTTGAACCTGCTTAAAAAGATCGAGCAATGCTTTCATCGCGCAGCTTCCTTGAGGTTAATGGCGTTCAAGATCAATATCGATGCCAAGAGAGCGAATCTCTTTCACCAACACATTGAACGATTCGGGCATGCCCGCATCAATGATGTGGTCGCCCTTGACAATGTTTTCGTAGACGCGGGTTCGGCCGGCGACGTCATCTGACTTCACCGTGAGCATCTCTTGGAGCGTGTAGGCAGCACCATAGGCTTCGAGTGCCCAGACCTCCATCTCTCCAAAACGCTGCCCTCCAAACTGGGCCTTGCCTCCCAGGGGCTGCTGCGTCACCAGCGAGTATGGTCCCGTTGAGCGAGCATGCATCTTGTCGTCCACCAGGTGATGAAGCTTAAGCATGTGCATATAGCCGACCGTCGTTGGACGATCAAAGGCGTCTCCCGTCCGGCCGTCGTAGAGCTGCACCTGCGTCCGAGAGGGCGTAAGGCCCACTCGAGCGGCGACGTCATCGGGGTAGGCCAGTTCCAACATCTTCCGAATCTCGGTCTCGTGCGCTCCATCAAAGACAGGCGTCGCAAATGGCACGCCATCGGTAAGGTTGGAGGCGAGTTCCTTGATCTCCTGGTCAGCGAGTCCAGCGATCTGCTCCGGCTTGCCGGTGCTGTTGTACACAGCCTCAAGCGCTTTGCGCAGTTCGGCCGCCGATGCCTCGCGGGCGAGCATCTCTCCGATACGCTGACCGAGACCCTTGGCAGCCCAGCCAAGGTGCGTCTCGAGAATCTGGCCCACGTTCATCCGCGAAGGCACGCCGAGCGGATTGAGAACAATGTCTACAGGGCGTCCGTCAGCCATGTAGGGCAGGTCCTCAACCGGCACGATACGAGAGACAACACCCTTGTTTCCGTGACGGCCCGCCATCTTGTCGCCGGGCTGCAGGCGACGCTTGACGGCCAGGTAAACCTTGACCATCTTGAGCACGCCAGGGGGCAGCTCATCGCCCTGCGTCAGCTTGCGGTGTTTTTCCTGATAGGCAAGGTCGAACTGATGTCGCTTCTGCTCGAGATTCTCTTTAAGCGCCTCGAGCTGGCTGGCGGCCGCCTCATCTGAGAGCCGAATATCGAACCAGTGATAACGATCAATGTCCGCAAGATAGGCAGCGGTGACCGCATCGCCCTTGGCAATTTTCTTTGGCCCCCCGTTGGCTGGCTGGCCAATCAGCAGTTTTTCAATTCGCTGGAAGGCGTCGGCCTCGACGATACGCAGCTGGTCATTGAGGTCTTTTCGGAAACGACCGAGCTCCTCGTCGATGATCTGCTGGGCGCGCTTGTCCCGCTGAATGCCTTCGCGAGTGAAGACTTGGACATCGATGACCGTGCCGCTCATACCCGAAGGCACCCTCAGAGATGTGTCTTTCACATCTGAGGCCTTCTCGCCGAAGATCGCCCGCAGCAGCTTCTCCTCTGGGGTGAGTTGCGTCTCGCCCTTGGGGGTGACCTTGCCCACGAGCACGTCGCCGGCCTGAACCTCCGCTCCAATGTAAACCACACCGGCGTCGTCAAGACGTCCGAGCTGATTCTCCGAGAGATTTGAGATGTCTCGGGTGATCTCCTCGGGGCCCAGCTTCGTATCCCGAGCAAACACGGACAACTCCTCGATGTGGATAGAGGTGTAGCGGTCCTCGGCCACAACTCGCTCGCTGATCAGAATGGAGTCCTCAAAGTTATAGCCATTCCAGGGCATGAAGGCCACGAGCATGTTCTGTCCGAGCGCGAGTTCACCCAGATCGGTGGATGCGCCATCTGCAATCACATCCCCACGCGTCACGACATCGCCCCGAGCCACAAGCGGCCGCTGGTTGATATTCGTATTTTGGTTGGACCGCGTGTACTTGATGAGGTTGTAGATATCGACGCCTGACTCGCCGGCTCGCGTCTCGGCGTCGTTGACACGGATCACGATGCGACGCGAATCGACGTAGTCGACAACGCCACTGCGCGAAGCCTGGACCACCGTTCCCGAGTCCACAGCACAGGTGCGCTCGATGCCCGTTCCCACCAGCGGCTTCTGGGGCCTCAGACAGGGGACGGCCTGACGCTGCATGTTTGATCCCATGAGCGCGCGGTTCGCATCGTCATGCTCTAGGAAGGGGATGAGCGAGGCCGCCACCGACACAATCTGAGATGGCGCCACATCCATGTACTCCACCTTTTCAGGGCTTGAGAGCGTGGTCTCTCCATTGAGCCGGACGGATACGAGATCTTCCAGAAGTTCGCCCTTCGCATTCATGGCTGCGTTGGCCTGGGCAATCACATACCGCCCTTCCTCAATGGCCGAGAGGTACTCAATCTGGTCAGTCACCTTTCCGGACAGCACCTTTCGGTAGGGCGTCTCCAGAAATCCGTACTCATTCAGTCGTGCATAAAGCGCCAGAGAATTGATGAGGCCAATGTTTGGGCCCTCTGGCGTCTCGATGGGGCAGACGCGGCCGTAGTGGGTCGGGTGCACGTCACGGACCTCAAAGCCCGCGCGCTCTCGGGTGAGACCGCCCGGTCCGAGGGCGGATACACGTCGCTTGTGGGTGATCTCTGAAAGCGGATTGGTCTGATCCATGAACTGCGAGAGTTGGCTTGAGCCAAAAAACTCTCGAATCGCCGCGGAGATGGGTTTGCTATTGATCAGGTCATGCGGCATGAGATTGTCGGCCTCGGCCTGACCGAGTCGCTCCTTGACCGCGCGCTCCACGCGAACGAGGCCAGAGCGGAATTGGTTCTCTGCGAGCTCGCCCACGCAGCGCACTCGGCGATTTCCAAGGTGATCAATGTCGTCGATCTCACCCCGACCGTTTCGCAGCTCGACGAGAAGCTTGATGGTGTCGAGGATGTCCTCATTGGACAGCACCATGGACCCCAACACCTCCTCGCGGCCAAGCCGACGGTTGAACTTCATACGGCCGACCTTGGAGAGGTCGTAGGAGTCCTCACTGAAGAACAGGCGGTTGAAGAGTCCCTCCACCGCATCTTCCGTCGGGGGCTCCCCGGGACGCATCATGCGGTAGATGGCCACCCGCGCACCGAGCTGATCGGGCGTCTCATCCAGGCGAAGCGTGGATGAGATGTAGGCGCCGTGGTCAAGGTCGTTCACATAGAGCGCCGAGATGTCGCGAATCTTGGCCTCGCGCAGCTTGACGAGCAGTTCTTCCACGATCTCATCGTTGGCCTTGGCAATCAGTTCCCCGGTCTCGGGATCGACAATGCTCGTTGCCAGCACGCGACCAACGAGATACTCATCAGGCACCGAGATGCGCTTGAGGCCGGCCTTCTCGATGTCACGAATATGCTTGGCATTAATGCGCTTGTCTCGCGCAACAATGACATTGCCCTCCTTGTCGACGATGTCGAAACGGGCCTGCTCCCCCCTCAGCCGATCGGCGACGAGCTCCATCTGAGCACCGTCAGGCATCAGCTGGAAATGGTCGAAGGAGAAGAAGTGGGCCAGAATTTGCTCGGGGGTCAGTCCAAGCGCCTTCATCAAGATGGTGACGGGCATCTTCCTGCGTCGGTCCACGCGGAAGTAGAGGATGTCTTTGGGGTCGAACTCAAAGTCGAGCCACGAGCCACGATAAGGAATGATTCGGGCCGAAAACAGCAGCTTGCCCGAACTGTGCGTCTTGCCCCGATCGTGTTCGAAAAAAACGCCGGGCGAGCGGTGCAGCTGGCTCACAATCACCCGCTCTGTTCCGTTAATCACAAATGAGCCCGTATCGGTGATGAGCGGCATCTCGCCCATGTAGACCTCTTGTTCTTTGACCTCCTTCACGGTGGGCTTGGCCGCCTCACGGTCGAGAATGACCAGTCGCACTCGGGCGCGCAAAGGAGCCGCGAATGTGAGGCCACGCTGCTGACACTCTTTCATATCGAAGGGGGGCACGCCGAGCTGGTAGGCCACGAACTCGAGGCGCGCCATCTGGTTGTGACTCACGATGGGGAAGATGGACTTGAAGGCAGCCTGAAGGCCATCGTCTGCCCGGGACTCGGGACCGACTTCAGCCTGCAAGAAGGCACGATAAGACTGGAGCTGCGTCTCGAGCAGGTAGGGCACCTCGAGCACCGGGGGGCGCTTAGCAAAGCTCTTGCGAATGCGTTTTTTTTCAGTGAAGTTATAGGCCATTTGTGGTCCTTGAAGGCTGAAAAACGAGGGAACTGATTCTGAAAGAGGCTTCGGAGGAAGGCGCTTTAAGAATCAGTCCCCACCATGAGGGCGGGGACTGACGTTGAGGCGTTACTTCACCTCGACCTTTGCACCTGCTTCCTCGAGTTGCTTCTTGAGGGCCTCTGCGTCGGCCTTCGAGATGCCTTCCTTGACAGGCTTAGGCGCGCCATCGACCAGATCTTTTGCCTCTTTCAGGCCCAGACCGGTTGCAGCACGAACCACCTTGATCACCTCCACCTTCTTCTCGCCAGCGGCAGCGAGGACAACGGTGAATTCGGTCTTCTCCTCAGCAGCTGCGGCTCCACCGCCTCCGGCGGCCGGTGCGGCTGCCACTGCAACGGTCGCTGCAGCAGCGGAGACGCCAAACTTCTCTTCCATCATCTTGATGAGCTCAGACAGCTCGAGGACACTCATCGAACCGACTGCATCAAGGATTTCTTCTTTGCTCATTGCCATTTTCTTTCATCACTCCAATTGAGATTACGAGAGGTCACAGTGGTCAGGCCGAGGCTTGCTCGCGCTGATCCCGAAGCGCGGCGACCGTCCGAACGAACTTGGACGGAACGGCGTTAAGGGTCTGAACGAGGGTCGTCATCGGCGCCTGCATGGTGCCCAGCAGTTTGGCGAGCAACTCTTCGCGAGACGGCAGGGAGGCCAGGGCCTTGATGCCGTTTGCATCGACGAGAGAGTTGGGAAGCGCGCCGCACTTGATCACCAGGGCTTCGTTGGTCTTGGCAAAGTCATTCATGACCTTCGCCGCGGCCACCGGATCGGAAGAGATGCCATAGATCAGCGGTCCGACCATGTGGTCGTTCAGCTTCTCAAAGGGCGTACCTGAGACGGCACGGCGCACCAGTGTGTTCTTCAGAACACGAAGATAGACGCCGGCCTCACGGGCCTTCCGACGGAGCTCAGTGATACGGGCAACATCGAGACCACGGTACTCAGCCACCACAATCGCCTGCGCCTTTGCCACCTGGGCAGAGACAGCGTCGATGATGACGGCTTTTGCTTCGCGGTTTAATGCCACGTTCTACTCCTACGAAAATCCTCTTGCGGCAGATGCCGCGCGAGGGGGTTTAAAACCGGCGACCTTGGAACAAAATGTCCTTCGGGACCGCCATCTACGTTGGGCCCAGCCGAGTTGCCTGGGATTAAGCGCACCGAAACGGATTGCCCCAACGGTCTTTGACAACCTGCTGAGCCGACCCTATGGCCCGCTCAGCAGCCCAAAGCCTTCAAGAACCTTGCTGCTGCGACTGCACCAGAGACTGAGTCTCAACGCGAATGCCAGGTCCCATGGTGGTGGAGACCGCAACCTTTCGCAGATAGACGCCTTTTGAAGAAGACGGTTTGGCGCGATTGAGGGCCTCAATCAGCGCCAGAAGATTCGATTTGAGCGCGCTCACATCGAATGACGCCTGACCGATGGTGCAGTGGATAATTCCTGCCTTGTCCGTTCGGTACTGGACCTGACCAGCCTTTGCGTTCTTCACGGCCCCTGCGACATCGGGTGTCACCGTGCCCACCTTTGGGTTGGGCATCAGCCCACGCGGCCCGAGAATCTGGCCGAGCTGACCCACTAGTCGCATTGCGTCGGGCGAGGCAATCACCACGTCAAAATCGAGCTTGCCTGCCTTGATCGACTCAGCAAGATCTTCCATTCCGACAATCTCCGCACCAGCCGCCTTCGCCTGCTCGGCCTTCTCTCCCTGGGCAAACACGGCCACACGGGAGGTCTTTCCGGTGCCTGCTGGAAGCACGATGGATCCTCGAACCACCTGGTCCGACTTCTTCGCATCAACGCCGAGCTGCACAGCGACGTCCACGGACTCTGTGAACTTCGCCGTGGCGCACTCCTTGGCAAGGGCGAGCGCCTCATCGGCGGAATAGTTTCGGGCGCGATCAATCTTGGAGCGCGCCTCGGTGACTCGTTTAGAGAGCTTTGGCATTTACAGCCCCTCCACAGTGATGCCCATGCTGCGAGCACTGCCAGCGATGGTTCGAACAGCAGCCTCGAGGTCAGCAGCCGTGAGGTCAGGCTGCTTAACCTTTGCAATCTCTTCACATTGGGCCCGCGTGATGGTCCCGACCTTATCGGAGTGAGGTTTGGATGAGCCCTTGTCGATCTTGGCCGCCTTCTTGATGAGAATAGACGCCGGCGGCGTCTTCATCACAAAGGTGAATGTCTTGTCAGCGAACGCGGTGATGACGACAGGAATAGGCAATCCCGGCTCCATGCCCTGCGTCTGGGCATTGAAAGCCTTGCAGAATTCCATGATGTTGAGGCCGCGCTGGCCGAGGGCAGGACCAATGGGTGGGGAGGGGTTGGCCTTCCCAGCCGGGACCTGCAGCTTGATAAATCCAATAATCTTCTTTGCCATACTTGGCTCCTTCGCGAGTACATGCGCGGATCTTTCTCGTGCGAGGAGATCCGCTCCTCAATACACGGCTGACCAGGCCAGCCGTGCTCCCTTTTTGGTCAGAGCTTCTCGACCTGACCAAACTCCAGCTCGACCGGTGTGGAGCGGCCAAAAATGGTGACCGACACACGCAGCCTGTTTTTCTCGTAATTCACTTCCTCCACGTTGCCGTTGAAGTCTGTGAAAGGGCCTTCCTTCACACGAACAACCTCACCGACCTCGAACAACACCTTGGGCCTGGGCTTCTCAACGCCCTCCTGCATCTGGGCCATGATCTTGTCGACCTCGGCCTGGGAGATGGGGGTGGGCTTACTGGCCACCCCGCCAACAAAACCCGTCACCTTGTTGGTGTTCTTCACCAGATGCCAGGTCTGCTCATTCATCTCCATCTCGACCAGGACATAGCCTGGAAAAAACCGCCGCTCAGACAGCGCCTTTTGGCCGTTGCGCACCTCCACGACTTCCTCCGTGGGAACCAGGATCGTGCCGAACTGATCCTGCATCCCTGCGCGGTCGATGCGTTCCTGAATCGCCTTCGCAACGCTTTTCTCCATGCCAGAAAAGGCATGCACCACATACCAACGCTTGGTCATTAACGCTTCCACCCCAGCAGCACGTCATACAAAAGCCACTCGAGTGACTTATCGGTAATCCATAAAAAAATCGCCATGACCAGCACAAACAAAAACACGATGCCGGTGGTCTGAAGCGTCTCCTTGCGCGTGGGCCAGTGGACCTTGCGCGCCTCCTGCTGCGCCTCACGCGCAAATCCGACAAAGCGACGCCCAGATGGGCTCAACAACCCCACCACCAAAGCGAGCGCCACACCTGCCGCCAGAAGACCGGCCGATAAAAGTGGCTGGTCACCCGCCCAGTGGTATCCCACCACCCCGGCCACGAACGCTGCGCCGGACACCGCCAGCATGGCACGGTCGATAGTGGGTGACGCTGACTCGCTCAAACTCATCATCATGTTTCCGATTCGTGCCGCTTGGCAGGGGCAGAGGGAATCGAACCCCCAACCTTCGGTTTTGGAGACCGACGCTCTGCCAGTTGAGCTATGCCCCTATGCGCGACCTAAATCGTATTTGCCTCAATCCAAAATCTTCGCAACAACCCCGGCACCAACGGTGCGGCCACCTTCGCGGATTGCAAAGCGCAGGCCCTGCTCCATGGCAATGGGGGCAATGAGTGCCACATTCATCTTGACGTTA
>Ga0114963_10001441_pt1 | contig 16445 bp, 8 predicted proteins | sample C_131016_EF_Meta_FD_87019 | JGI IMG/M metagenome (GOLD analysis project Ga0114963, IMG submission 87019) | Freshwater microbial communities from Lake Croche, Canada to study carbon cycling - C_131016_EF_MetaG | ecosystem: Environmental > Aquatic > Freshwater > Lake | place: Lake Croche, Canada...
AGATTCGGAACCATCACCAATTTCAGATTTAATACCAAAATCAGCAGATTCAGAACCATCACCAACACCAAAATCAGCAGATTCGGAACCATCACCAATACCAAAATCAGCAGATTCGGAACCATCACCATCACCAGATTCATCTTTAAAGTTAGAATCAACACCAGATTCAGACTTAAAAGTAAATTCATCAGAAATAATAAGTGATGCAGATATTGAAGATAAGGGGAGTCCAGATTTATCTTTAAAGTTAGAATCAATCCCAGATTCAGATTCAAAATCATCACAATCAACAAATACTATAAGTTTAATTTCATTAGATAATGAAAGTTCTACATCTAGTTCAAATTCAAGCTCGTCAAGTTCAAGTGCAAGCTCGTCAAGTTCAAGTGCAAGCTCGTCAAGTTCAGAAAGTATTAAAGGGGGTGCAGTTGGATCAGTTGGTTTTAAATTTAATAAACCATATTATTTTCAACAACGTATAGAAGGTAAAGATCCTGTTTTAATTTTAAAACAAGATACTGCAAATTATAATTCATACACAAGAATTTGTCAATCTACAGCTAAAAGACAACCAGTTATTCTCTCTGATGAAGAATTAGAACAAATAAATAGAGATCATCCAGGATTTTTACGTTCAGAAGATGTTATTAAATATGGGTCCAAACCTACAACACAATTTAATTATATTTGTCCTCGTTTTTGGTGTCTTAAAACAAATAAATTATTACCTCCAAATGAAGTAACCCCAGTAAAAGATGCAAATGGGGATGATGTAATAGGGTCAGATGGAGAAGTTGTATTAGAGCATCCTGCATGTGGAAAAGTCATCCCTAAAAATGAAAATATAATAAAAGAAGGTCATTATATTTATGAATTTTATAGACCACCGCCAAATGACCCAACTTATAAAAAATATCCCGGATTAATACCAGGTAAACATCCAGATGATTTATGTTTACCATGTTGTTTTACTAAATATTCTACTAAAACAAGAAAAGATGAAAATGAAAAATGTTTAAAAGATATGAAAAAACGATTTAAAACTGGTTCTATTGTAGCAGATGATAGACCATCAGCAATGCCATCAATGCCATCAATGCCATCGCTACCCCAATCTATAATAAAATCTGCAAAAACAACACTAGGGGTTGATGTTGATATGAAAGAACCATTTCCAAAATCAATAGATGATGTAGATGGTGTAGATGGTGTAGATGATGTAGTTGATGTAGATGATGTAGATGGTGTAGTTGATGTAGATGGTGTAGATGGTGTAGATGATGTAGTTGATGTAGATGATGTAGATGGTGTAGATGGTGTAGATGAGGTAGATGATGTAGATGAAGAAAGAGAAGATAAATACATAAAAAAACCAGAAAAATTCCCATTAGACCCAAGAAGATGGGGTTATTTACCATTGGAAATGCAAGTTATGTTAAAACAATCTAACATAGAATGTCAAATAAATAAAACAAACACTAATATTAAAGACAATTTTCCTTGTTTACTTAGACATGGTGTAGAGCATACTAACAACCAATCATTTATTGCTTGTATATCAGATGTATTATATTATAATGGTACACAAAAACCACCCGGAACAAAACAAATGAGAGAAATAATACAACAGGCCATTTCTATTGATACTTTTATTACATATCAAAATGGTAATTTAGTTGTTGATTTTTATGATGAAAAACGAATTCATGCGGCAGAAGGTATAGATATTACAAAGTATGAGACCTCTGTTTTATATAGAAAAATAGATATAACAGACCCAATGCAAAAAATATATTTTGAAAAAGTAGTTTCTGCTTATGAAAATTTTTTAAAATTTTTAAATGATGACAATTCTATTATTGATCATACTTATTTATGGGATATTGTTAGTATGCCAAATGCGCAATTATTTAGATATGGTATAAATTTAGTTATTTTTCATATTCCAGAAGATGATATTACAAACAATATACAATTATTATGTCCAACAAATCATTATTCATCCGAATTATTTGATAGCAGAAAACCAACTATCATTTTAATTAATAAAATAATATATAATCATAGTTATTATGAACCTATTTATACATATACAATAAATAATGAACAAATAAATATTGTAAAAGAATTTAAAGAATATGATAAAAAAACATCTCCGATAGTGCAATCTGTATTGAGTCAAATAATAAAACCTTTATTTGATGTTGTATGTAAGCCATTGGAGAGTATTCCGCAAGTATATAAATTTAAACATAATATTCTTTTATATCAATTAGTTGAAAAATTGGTAACTTATAATTATAAAATACACAAATTAATATTAAATTTTAGTAATAAAGTAATTGGTGTTTATGCAGAAGAAGAAAAAACTTCATTATCAGGGTTTATTCCATGTTATCCTTCTTCTTTGACAAAAGAATTAATGGATAAATACCAAGTAGGATTTATGAATGAAACTAATTTATGGAATACTTATTCAAATACTATTTTATTTTTAAGAAATTTGTATAAACGTAGTCAAAAAAGAAGAAATGGATATGTAGATGTTCCATGTAAACCATCCATTAAAGTAATTGAAGATAACGTTATTGTAGGTATTCTTACGGAAACAAATCAATTTGTTCAAATCTCTCCTCCACAATTAGTTCATGATATAGATCCAAATTTAGATTTGCCTTCATTAGAAAATGAAGATTATATATTAAACAAATCTAAAGAACCTAGAGACCCTAATTATCCAATTGATGTAGATATAACAACTAGTAATGAAAATGATGTAGATGAAGAACGAGTAGATTATATAAAAAAAATTAAATTAGAAACAAGTTTTTTTAATATTTTTCGTAATACAATCCGTATATTATTAAATAAATACGAAAATGCAAAATTAAAATTTAAAATAGAAAAAGAAATGTCGCGACAATATATTATTTATTCTGAAAAATTAAAAAAAATTCAAAAACTTATTACAGAATTAGTAAATAATAAAATCCAATTTACAGGAGATGAAAATTATTATAAATTAATTAAAAATGTCTCTACATGTATAGTAAAAAATAAAGACAAATGTACAGAAACACATGATTTATGTTTAGTTAGCAATGATAGTTGTGTATTAATATTACCTGAATTAAACTTGATGACACGTAAACCAAATAATGAAATTTATTTTTCTAAATTAGCGGATGAATTAATAAGATATAATAGAATTAAAACATTTATGATGAGACCTCAACAATATTTATTATTTGGAAATATTGGATACAATTTGAGAGAAGATGAAATTATAATAATGGGGTCAGTATTAAATAAAGAATATTTTGAAAATCTTGTTCCCACAATAAAAAATGATTATGTTAAACATAATGCGTACGATGAAGCTAAACCAATAATACATACAGAATATAGTAATAGAGTTGGAACTATAGAAAATTTTTTATCTACACAAAAACCATCTGTTTGCAAACCAACTTTCAATAAAACAATTACTTCTAGTTATTGGAAAAAATGTTTTCATGAAGATAGTGGTGAAATAGAATATGACAAAAATATTTTATGTACATATCAAATAATTATTGATATAGTAAAAAATACAAGTGAGAGAATTTTAAATATTAGTAATATAAAAAATGATTTATATGAAGAATATGAAAAATATAAAAAATATCAAGACAAAATTGTAGATGTATTAATTGTTGAAGGAAAGAAAACTCTTGGCAATCATGTAAAAAAAGGTAATATAAATTTTGTGGATTTTATTTATAATGAATCTTATTTTTTAACAACATTTGATTTATGGTTATTAGTAATAAAATATAATATCCCTACCATTTTCATTTCTCAAAACACTATTTTAGAAACAAATAATACTCGTAATTCATTTATTGGACATAATACAGAACCTGGTGCAGCAAAATTTATATTTATATTAATTCCTGCAATTCGTGCCGAAAATATACCAAATTATAAAATTATATTAAATGGAGATGGAGAGAAATCTCCTTTTTTCTCTCTTGATAATTTAAAAGAAGAAGAATGTTTAAAAGAAAGTTTAGAATCTCCAATTACAATACAAAATTTTCTAAAAAATTTTAAAAAACCTTCTAATTCTAAATATGTAAAAAAAAGCGCACTTACAATAATTGAAGATGAAGAAGAAGATTTTGATGCAGAAGTTGAGAGAGAAGATACAAAAAAAGCAGTAAAAGCAGTAAAAGTAAAATCTAAACCAAAGTTAATAATTGAAGAAGAAGAAGAAGATTTTGATGCAGAAGTTGAGAAAGAAGTTGAGAGAGAAGTTGAGAGAGAAGTTGATGAAGAAGAAGAAGAATTCTATGCATCTGGTTTAACAAAAAAAAAAAGAAGAAACACAAAAAGAACCAAAAGAAGAAAAACAAACAAAAGAAAACCAAAAACATTCACAAAAAAAAATAGTATAACAACACAATTCAATAAACTTGCAAAAATGACAACACATTTATTAGATAATACATTATCAAATAATGTAATTACAAATTCACCTTTTTCAAATATGTTTGCATCAACAAAAAAACATAAATGAATAAAAATTATTTTTATTTCATAATTTTTATTTTATAATATTTTATAATATTTTATAATATTTTATAATTAAAATCCTGGGTCATAAAAATTATCTCCTCCCATATCTTCTGGGTGAATAGTAATAACATTATTTTCAATTGCAATATTACTACATGGGTCATCAGGTGCATCGCCCCCTTCAAAGAATTTTTCTATTTCATCTTCTGTATCAATTGGTTTATATAAATTTTCTATTTCTAAATCTCTCATTTGGTCAATATTTAAAACTACTTGAAATGCAGAAGTTCCAAAGAAGCCTTCTTGACCACACATTACATTAGCGGAAACACCTCGTAATGTATCTAATTCCGCATGTTTTGCTGCTTTCAAAAACATTTCCGGTGTTTCTTCAAAAGATGCTTTTGCGATAGGCCCAATATTATCATTATTAATTCCGTGTCTAAATATAGAAATTAATTTATATGTAGAAGTCATTCTATCTACTAATGTTATGTAATTATGATAATTTACATAAGTACCATCAAATTCAACTACTTCAACCAATTCATTATAAATAATTTGTCTTGCGGCTTCAATCCCTAATACATTATATATTTCTATAATATTATTACTATATGTTCTATTGGTATCTATAAAATTCAACCCCAATACTTCCAATAAATTTGTGCCTATAGTATCTAATACCCAAATATCTTGCTTTTTAAATATTCCATTTTGTTCTTCCATATTATCCACAATTTTGCGAAGGATTACTTTATTTATTCCTTTAATTCCTCTCAAAATTATATTATGCAAAAGTTGGTCTTGAAAATTCTTCAATAAATAGATTTGGTCGGATTGGTCTAATGGATTCATTTTTGTTTTCTTTTGTGAACTAGACCCGCTTTTTCCAGATGTTTGTTTAATTACTTCATTCATTCTTATTCTAAAAATTAATTTATCTGCATTATAGTCAGAGTAAATACATGTGATTTGGTCATTATATATATGTTTCAATGTAAAGTTTATATCATCCATAGTAATATTTTTTTCCAACATAATTTCAGGGTCCATTACCATTCTTATAACCCATTTTGATTTTTCAGAATCTAACTCTTTTGTAGATGATTCTACACATTCTTCTACCATAGTTTCAAATGCCTTGTATTGTTGTATAGCATCTCTATCTTCTTGTATCATTGTATTTAAATCATCTGGGTCAAAACAAATTTCTATAGAATTGACAACTTCTTCCAATTTGGTATGTTCTAACATATACATAATATTTTGCGCTTTTTCTTTTGATTGTTCATCTTCGGAATTCAAATACACACATAAAGAAGGATTTTTTATATCTGATGACAAAGATAATATTTCTTCAATTCTTGGCACACCACGAGTGACATTAGATTTTGAAGAAACGCCTGCAAAGTGAAATGTATTTAAAGTCATCTGGGTTGAGATTTCGCCAATACTTTGACCTGCAATCATGCCAACCATTTCTCCAGGAGCAACAATTGCTTTTTTATAAGTGATAGTAATAGTATCTAATAATAATAACAATGCTGCTTTATTAAACCGTTTAATAACAAGGAGATTTTTAGGAGATAAATAATAATAATACAATGCATAAAATAATTTTGTAGGAGGTGCATAATAAATTTTTTCTAAATTTGCATAACAATTTTCAACCATTTCTAAACATTCCAATAATGTAATATCTACCATGGAAGATGATGATATTCCACATTGACCTTGAATATTATTAATAATAAATGCAAATGCTACAGGTGAATTAACATTTGTATCACTTTTATTTTTGAATACTTTCTTAATAATATTCTCTCTATTTTCAATCATACGTTCTATATATTTTTGAGTAGTTTTAAGAAATTCCGTATTTTGTTTCTTATGTCTATAAAGAGTATCTTTAATAAATATATTACTCAAAAATTTTGGTTTTTGATTTTCTTCTGTCAATAAATAATGTGCATAAATATCTTGTATACTCATACTGACAATTGGTATAGCTTGACTTTCCACTTTAGTTGTATCAAAATTATCATCTCCATATTTAAATTGTACAATTTTATTCTTATTTGTTCTAACAGTCATATCATAACTTACCATCAAATCTTCCAACCCTTTAATAAGACGACGTTGAATATAACCAGTAGTAGAAGTTTTTACAGCAGTATCAATTAAACCTACACGACCACCTTGTGCATGGAAGAATAATTCTTGTGGAGATAATCCATTAATATACGAACTTTCTACAAATCCGCGCGCACTTGGTGAATCATCATATTTTGTAAAATGTGGTAATGTGCGACTTTCAAACCCATAAGGAATACGTTTGCCATCCACATTTTGTTGACCTAAACAAGAAATCATTTGTGAAATGTTGAGTTCTGACCCTTTGGAACCAGCGCTTACCATAGTAACAAATCTATTATTTTTGCCTAAATTTTTTAATCCAACTTTGCCAGATTCTGAAGTAGCTTGATTTAAAATACTATTTACTTGGGTTTCAAATTCTTCTACATTTGTTTTTCCCGTATTATTTTCAAAAATGCCAATTTGTACTTGATCAATAAGGTCTTTAACTTCCACTTTTTTCTTTGTAATAATTTCAATAATTTTTTGTTTCGTATTTTCATCCGAAATCAAATCACTAATACCAACACTAAAAGCGCTGGATTTCATGTATTCGGTAACAATATTTTGCAAATCATCAATAAATTTTGCAGATGCCATATTACCAAAATCGTTGCAAATACGATGTAAAAGTCCTTTTGTTCCTGCACCCAAAGCACTCTTGTCCAATTGTCCGCGAATATATGTTCCGTCATGTATCTCCAATACTGCATTAGAATCTTCCATTTTGTCTACGTCGTCTTTAAATGATTTTGTTTTATATTTAAGAGATAATGGAGGCATGATTTGCGATAATAAATTGAAACTTGATAGGCGTCCGTGCGTATGTTCACCGCGAATTATTTCGTTCAAATTATTTTCATTGACGGAATCAAACATCATCAATAAATTCATTGCTTCTCTTGCATTGAATGTAATATTTTCTCTCGTGAATTGATATGACCCAAGCATTGAATCTTGAAAAATGCCAATGATACTTGAGTTGTTTGCTGGACTAATAATTTGATATGGAATAGCCGCCAAATACTTCAACTCTGCTTCCGATTCCGGGTCTTGTGGCATGTGTAAATTCATCTCATCACCATCAAAATCTGCATTATATGGTTTAGTGTCGGCAACATTCATACGAAATGTATCCCCTTGATGCATAATTCGCACTAAATGGCACATCATGCTCATTCTGTGAAGTGTTGGTTGACGATTGAAAAGAATAGCATCTCCATCCATCATATGTCGGTGAACAATATCTCCTTCTTCCAAAACGATTGAGTTGCGGTCCAAGAAATATCGTAATGTGATGATTTCTCCATTTCGTTTTTCCAACATTTTTGCACCCGGCCAATTATCTGGTCCATTTTGTACCAATTTCAATAAAAATGCCCGATTCATTTTGTTTACATGTACTGGTTTGGTAATATTCTTTGCAATCTTCAAAGGCACACCAAGTTCTTTAATGGAAATATTTGGATCCGCAGTAATGACTGAACGAGCACTATAATCCACACGTTTTGCCATCAAATTACTTCTCATGCGACCGCTTTTGCCATTTAACCGGTCGCGAATTGCTTTCAATGGTCTGCCGGATCGTTGTGCAACTGCTGCAACTCCCGGTATTTTGTTATCTACTTGAGTTGCAATATAATATTGTAATACAGTTGTCCAATCTTCAATTACATTTGCAGGCGCATTATTTTTAATTTTTTCTTGAAGTGTTTTATTTGTTTTAATGATATTTACTAAAATATGAGTTAAATCATCTTCTGACCTTTGTTGTGCATCATGTTTCACAGATGGGCGAACTGCCGGAGGTGGTACAATCATGACTTGACAAATCATCCAATCCGGTCTTGAAAATAATGGACTGAATCCCATAAAGGTTACATCATCATCTGAAATGCGTTTGAAATTTTTTAATACCATTTCAGGGGTGACTTTGATGATAATAGGTTCTCCATCTTTATCATCATTTTTCCATTCTGCAAAAATAGATGCTAATCCTTCTTTACGTATTTTATTTGGTTGTAATGTTCCACATCCATCTTCACTATCATCACCACATCTTTTCACTTTGCCACATAACCCAAATACATATTTCCATTTAGCATCATTTGTCATTTTGTTTGCTTGTTTATATTTATCTTTACTAATCAATAATTTGCTACATTTGAAACAAACACATCGCATAATTTTTTGTGTAGTGCTCAAATATTGAATATAAAATACCGGTCTTGCTAATTCAATATGACCAAAATACCCAGGTGTTTTCATATAATCTAAACCATCAGTAGGACAAATCAACCCAGGTTCTAACACCCCCATCCGCGGGTCAAATAAACCTCCAATAACTGGTTTATTATTAATATAAGTATCACGACTTGTGATTTCAGCTACAGAACCTTTTCTAATTTCATCTGGAGAGAAGATACTAAATTGCAATCCAATAACACGCGAATAATTTGGAGACATATTGGACGAAGATAGTTTAGACATCTCTTATAATATATTGTTATAGTTTTATATTGTTTTATAAAAGATATTATATACGAATCAATTTTTTTTGATTTTAAAAATTAAAAAGAAATAAAAATATAATTTAAATAAATAGTTGTATTATATATAATATATTTATTATATGAGTTTTGTTAATACAAATACAAATACAAATATAAAAACCAAAAATAATAATAAAAATAAAAATTCTCAAAATAACAAAACAACTACAAATAATAAGTTAAAAAAGGGTAAATCCGATGATAATGGCAATAATGGTAATAATGGGGATTTAGATGATGAAGAAGAAGATAGTGATATAGATGAGATGTCATCAGAAGAATATCAAAAATTTTTAAGTAAATTATTTCCTTCCAAATACATGAAAAAGAAAATAGAAACTATTATAGAAGAAGGAGAAGAAGAAGATGATGCAAGTTATGAAGATTGTGATGATGATGAAGAAGTAATTGAAAACACAAATACATCAAAAAAATCAATAAAAGAATCAACAAAAGAATCAACAAAAGAAAAAATATCTGTAAAACCAAAACTAACAAATACCAAGAAATCAAAATCAACCAAATCAGCAACATCAGTATCAACAAAACCCAAAACCAAGAAAGAAATCAAAAAAGAAGAAGAAGAAGAAGATGATGAAGATGAAGAAGAGAAAAGTAAAGAAAAAGTAAATATAATTTTAACTATTGGAGGTTCTGAAGATTATGATTATACTTATGAAGATGATGAAGAAGATGACGATGACTATAGTACAGAAGATGAGGATGAAGAAGTATCTGATGTGAACACGGAAGATGAAGATGATGAAGATGACGATGACGATGAGGAGGATGAAGATGATGATGATGACCATCCAAAATGTAGGCATAAGAATTCTTCAAAACACAAAGATAAGGATAAGCATATAGATATAGATATTTCTCAAGAAATAGAAAATAATGAAGTATTAAAGAATTTGAAGGAAATGTTAGAAAAAACGCCAGATGATAAATTTATTTTAAAATGTATTAAAGCTTATGAAGATTGTATTAGAGAGAAAAAACACAATGCAAAGAAAAAAGAAAATAAGCAAAAGGATAAGAATATGCGAATATTTAAAAAGATTATCAAAGATAAAAATACAACAAATGATTTTCTTTTTTATGAAAAGTTGAATTTGGAAAATCAAAAAAAAATAATTAAAGAATTAAAAGAAGTGAATAAAATTGCTAGAGTAGAGAAACCATATAGAATTACTTTGTTGGAAGCAAATGTGCCTATTCATTTGAAAGCGGTTGCTTTAAAAAAGTTGAATTCTTTGCGACATATGGAACCAGGTAGTGGAGAATATTATAAAATTAAAAATTGGATAGATGCATTTATGCGTATTCCTTTTATGCAAAATGAAAATTTGCCAATATCTATTGAAGATGGAATAGATAAATGTCATGATTTTATGGAAATTTCTCAACAAACATTGGACCAAGCAGTATATGGTTTGAATGATGCCAAAATGCAATTGATGCAATTATTAGGTAATTTGATTACTAATCCAAAAGCGATTGGTACTGCTATTGCAATTCATGGTCCGCCTGGAACTGGCAAAACTTCTCTCATTAAAGAAGGTGTAAGTAAAATTTTGAATAAACCTTTTGCATTTATTCCTCTTGGTGGTGCAACGGATAGTAGTTTTTTAGAAGGTCATGGTTATACATATGAAGGAAGTACATGGGGAAAAATAGTGCAAATTTTGATTGATAGTAAGTGTATGAATCCAGTTATTTATTTTGATGAATTGGATAAAATTAGTGATACGCCAAAAGGAGAAGAAATTGCAAGTATATTGACACATTTGACGGATACAACTCAAAATACAGAATTCCAAGACAAGTATTTTTCAGAAATAAAATTTGATTTAAGTAAATGTCTTTTTATTTTTAGTTATAATGATGAAAGTAAAGTGAATCCTATTTTGAAAGATCGTATGTATAGAATAAAAACCAAAGGATATATTGCAAAAGAAAAAATAGTTATTGCAAATAATTATTTATTGCCAAAAATTCGTGAACAAGTAAAATTTCAACCGGAAGATATTCTCATTGAGGATGATGTAATGAGTCATATTATAGAAACACATTGTAATAAAGAAGATGGTGTAAGAAATTTAAAACGTTGTTTAGAAATTATTTATACAAAATTAAATTTATACAGATTAATGAAACCAGGTTCTACTTTATTTAATAATGAAATTTCTCTCAATGTAGAATTTCCTTATACAATTACTAAAAATATTGCAGATAAATTAATAAAGAGAGAAGATGATAAAAATGCGGCAATGTATAGTATGTATGTATAGTATGTATAGTATGTATGTATAGTATGTATAGTATGTATGTATAGTATGATGATATCAGATATCAATCAAGCCTTCGGCCTATCCGATATCTGACAGTTGCATAATATATATTATAGAACTATTTAAAGAGATTTTAATAATTATAATTATAATTATTTAATAGTTATAATAATAAGAGAGAAAATGACTACATCATTGCACCCATATTTAGAAATGAGGAAAAAATATAATGAAGTATTGTCAAATATAGATTTTATTATTCATAATCATGATGATTTATTACAATTAAATGATGAAATAAATAATAAAGTAAAAAAAGATATTGATGATATCCAAAATAGCAAAACTGATTTTACTGATTTAAAGAATAAAATAAAACAACTTAAAGACAATATTTCAATTAAAATTTATGCATTATGTCAACATGAGTTTATAGATGATTGTATTGATATTGACCCAGATTATTCGCAAAATATTCGTTATTGTATTATATGTGAATATTGTGAATAAATAATATTATATTATGCATTTTCAATAATAGGTTCGGCATTTTCAATAATAGGGTGTGTATTATAATATTCTCGGGTATGTTTTATAATAATACGTCGCATTTGACCATATACTTGACAACTACGTTTATACACACTTTCTTTGTCAGAATATTCTCTATGATTTTCTAAAAGAGCAATTAATAAATCTTTTGTATTAATACCATTTTCTCTCAATTTTTCAAGAATTATTTCAATTGTTGGAGCATCTTTTGGTAAATCATTATATTCTTCTATTGGGGTAGTATCTGTTTCTTGAATCATAACTTCTTCATCATAATCATCTATTTCTTCATTTGCTTCATCATAAATTCTATTAGTAAAGAATCTAAATGCACGAAGTGTATTATCTGATGGCTCTTGAATATTATAAACACGACGAAAATTATTTTCATTAATATAATAATCATCATCATAATAATCTTGTTGATCAGGTATATATTCATTTTCATATTCAGGTTCAGGTGCATTTTCATGTTCATGTTCATTTTGCACCATTTTTGTTCGGCAATAAGGACAATCAAATCCTCTATAAGAAATATTTTCCATTAAACACGATGCATGAAAGCGATGACCACATTCTGTAGTTATACAATTAATTGTAAAAATATTTTCCATACATATAGGACATTCGGGGCATTCGGAGTATTTTGATTGTTGAGACATTTTTGAAAAAGTATTCAAGTTTGGTTTAATATATATTATTGTTAATTAATATGTATTAAATATTAAATCAATTTTTTTTTATTTGTTTATTTTTATTTTTATTCAATTTAATATTCACTATATGGAACATTATTTCCTCCACGATGTGTTAAATAATTAAATTGTGTATCAGACATACATGCACATCCATTACTATTAGTATATGTACTTGGGCAACAATCAGGTTTAAAATCTGTATTTGCAAAAAGTAATAATTCATCATTAGGCAAAGGTATTTGTTGTTTATTACTATTTGCCATTTTTGGGGGTCCTATACCATTTGAATTATTCCAATGAGCAGGATTAATAATTGTGTCAGTATTTGAATTAAAAGATGCTGACTGACCATTATTAATAATATTATTTCCAGTAAATCCTTCTACGGAACCAGAACCAGAACCAGAACCAGACCCAGACCCAGAACCAGAACCAGAACCAGAACCAGAACCAGAACCAGAACCAGAACCAGAGCCAGACCCAGAGCCAGCGCCAGAGCCAGAACCAGAACCAGAACCAGAACCAGAAATTTTATTTGTTGCATTTGCAATTTTATTTACTAGAACATCATTTTCGGTATTTTCCGAATTTGCAGCAGTAAAATTTTCATATATTGCTTGTATATTAGAACATCCACAAATTGTGTGTATAACTAAAATTAAATATACTACCCCTATTAAAATTAATAATTCAACATTAAATTTATATTGAAATATTCTAATATTCATATTTATACAATCTTCATAGATAATATTTTTGATTTTATCATTTTATAAATTTATAAATACATATCAATTGTTGAATTATAATCATAAATTTGTGTATTATTTATACAAAAATATTTGTTTTCTGTTAATAAATGATATTTATCTAAAGATGTAACTGTTCCATATACTTTTATATTATTTTGAAGAACATCATTTACTTTAATATTTTTTATTTTTTTAAAATTTCCATCATGTAATAATATTTTTGTATTTTTATGAAATCCACGAATAAAAAATGTTGGATTTATTATCTCTTTTTTTCTAAATAAATTTATTTTATAAAGGGTATCCATAATTTCATCCCAATCAGAAAATATATATGATTTTATTTTTATTACATGTTTTGATGTATTTAAACAATATAAAAATGGTTTTGTATATTCAATTTTGGTAGCCATTGGATGTTCAGATACACGTATCCATTTATTTTTATATTTCATTAAATGGCTATCAGATACTAAAATATTATCTAAATTATACATAATAGAATCTTCTGCTGATACTTTGATAGTTGCAATAACTGTATTATTATTATATAATACATCTCCTGATTTTATATTTATAATTTTTTTATATGTCATATCATTCATTTGTATCAATGTATTTTTATCAAAACATTTCAAGTTTGGTACTTTTAATGTAGGAATTGAGAGATTTGGTTTAATATGCATATATTCTGTTAAAAATGTTAATATAACAGCAAGTGGAACAGATATAGCTACAAATATTGCAGTGCTTGTAGCAGCTACTCCCCAAGTAAAAGGTAAAATCCATAATATTGCAATAATTACAGCTAATGCTATTAAAATGGTAATAATTATTTCTACAACTGCCCCAAAAAAAGATTTTAATGCTAAATAACTACCGAATAAAGTATATAATCCAGCAGTCATTACTCCTTGTATTTTTGCCATTAAATCTCTAAAACTAATAATGAGTTTTTGAATAGGTATCATAATATTTACAGCTCGTCCCATTATTTCTTCAAATACTTCTGAAAACAAATTCAAAATATCATTAAACATTGCTCTAATATCTTGTATTGCAGTTTCTATTATTTTTGCAGTATCTGTAAGTATAGTAGTAATAAAAGTTAATGGGTTTAATGCATTTCCAGAAATACTTTTTAAAATATTTTGTATACAATAATTGAAATTATTTTCAGTAAACTCCATAATAGACATATTTGAAGGTTTCATTAATAATCCTGCAAAAGGAATAATATATGGTTTACATCTTTCTACAGTCCAATTTTTTTTTATAGGTTGAGCATTGATCATTATTTGACAATAACCAACAACTAATGACACAATAATTGTTATTATAATAAATAAAAAAAAAGTTCCACTATATTCATCAAAATAAGTTAAATTTTTATATAAATCTTTGATTACTTTATAACTATTTATTGTTTGTTTCTCTCCTTTTTCTGTAATGAAATAATTCATACTTGTATTTGTATTTGTATTTGTATTTGTATTCATATATTTATAATTTAAAAAAAATAAAAAAACCTTACTAAGAGAACTAAGAGAGAATTAAATATTCAAATATTCAAATATTCACGGCTTCTTTAAATATGTTTTTGAAATATTCTATAAATTCATTTTTTTGTGATTCATTCAAACGGGTGATTCGCATAATAAACATGAAAAATGCTTTTTCAAAATCATTATTTGACATACAATTATTTATTTCTATTTTCCATTTCAAAATATGTTCTTTAGTAATTTCATGATTTTGCATTATTTTATTTTATATGTATAAATTATAATTAATAATTTATTATTTTAAACGTAATGTCAAATAATGTCAAATAATGTCAAATAATGTTAAATATTATTTCAATATATAATCTTCCCAATCCCAAAAGATTTTCTCTCCTATTTTTATTTTATGAGTATTTGTAATTAAACAACTAAACCATTTGGTTGATTTTGATTTATGGGATAGAGAAAAATCTGCATTTTCTACTTTAATAAAACGATTTAAAGACAAATCATATATAAAATGACTCCCAGTTACATAAATATTATCTCCATCTATTCCTTGGTTTTTAATAATATAAAACGGAATTTTTTTGTGTGGATTATTAATTTTAAGTAGTGCTTCAACAATAGAACCATCTTCTAATATATCGCCTAAATGTAAATTTTTCATATATTTTTTGGTGCCATTTTTTAACAGAACACGAGTTTTTGGATGAAAACATTTGCCAAGTGTTTGAACAATTTGACCAGTAGGACCTTTCCAAGTACTTTGCATAGTTAAATAACTCCCATTCATAGTATACAAAAGCGTAACTAAAATACCAATTGTTTTTCCTACTAAATCTTTGATACTGATTGTAATTTTTTGAAATTCAATAATCATATTCAAAAATACACCAAAAATAGAATCAAAAATAGTTGAAAATGAGGAACGTATATTATTAATCATGGCGCGAATACTATTTATTTCTGTTCCAAAACTGCCTAATATTGTTGATAGAGAACTAGTAATAAAAGTTAATGGTTCTAACAAATAACCAAACAAACTAGTTTGCATATTTTGAATACAATAACTGAAATTTTCTTCTATATCATTTGCTAAAGGCATATAAATAGGATTACATCTATAAAGTGGCCAATTCTTTTTTATATTTGATACTTGATTGGAATAAAAAATACTTGCTATATATAAACAAAATCCAAAATTTACCCATAAAAAAGCCATGTAATTTTTACCTGTTGGCATAATATAATATATTTATAATTATAAATTATTATATTATACATATTATACATATTATACATTTTATATTATACATATTATACATTTTATATTATACATATTATACATTTTATATTATACATATTATACATTTTATATTATACATAT
>Ga0114963_10001446_pt1 | contig 16414 bp, 15 predicted proteins | sample C_131016_EF_Meta_FD_87019 | JGI IMG/M metagenome (GOLD analysis project Ga0114963, IMG submission 87019) | Freshwater microbial communities from Lake Croche, Canada to study carbon cycling - C_131016_EF_MetaG | ecosystem: Environmental > Aquatic > Freshwater > Lake | place: Lake Croche, Canada...
CCTAAGCCCGTACCAGCACCAATTTCCTTAGTTGAGAAAAACGGCTCAAAAATTTTATTAATAAGATCTTTGGATATACCCTTGCCTGTATCAATTACCTCTATCAATACATATTTTCCCGGGGTTATTTTTTCATTAGATAGTGGTGACACCAGATTTTTATCGATAGATTTTGGCCCTTTGATAACTACATTGCTAGTGTTAATAGTAAGAGTCCCATTATTCACCATCGCATCACGAGCATTGATAGCTAAATTCATTATTACTTGTTCTAATTGACTGTGATCAGCATTAATTAACATCAGATCTTTACCATGATTCATTTTCAAAACTATATTCTCACCAATTAATCGTCGAATTAAATTTGAAAGTTCTGCAAGTATAGTCGTAACATCAATCACTTCTGTCTTTAATACCTGCTTACGAGATATAGCTAATAATTGCTTAACAAGATTTGCTGCACGGCTAGCATTTTGTTTAATTTGCATAATATCCGCAAAAACAGGATCGCTAGCTGTATGACGAATTAATAATAAATCACAAAATCCTAGTATTGCTGTTAAAAGATTGTTGAAATCATGTGAAATACCACCAGCTAATTGGCCTATTGCTTGCATCTTTTGCGAGTGAATGAAATTCATCTCTAAATTCTTATATTCAGTGATGTCAATGATATGACAGAAATAACTATCCGTCTTAGCAATATAAGCAATGTAAAATAGACCAACCAAATCATTGTTATTGAATCTAACTTCAAAAGAAAAAGCGCTAGCACTATACTTCTTGTTTTTGTAAATAATCCAAAAGATTGATTCCGCTTTCTTTATCTAAATAATCAGTTAACAGCGTAAGTCTTGCAGAGCCTTCTAATCCAAGCATTTTGTAAAAAGCATCATTTGCAGTTTTGATATTCGCTTTACTATCTATAGTAAGCGCTGGAATTGGATGATCATTAGAAAGTGAGTTTAGTTCTGCTTTTTGAACATTATTCAATAAAATAAAATATTTATTCTGCACATCTTCATAAATCTTAATTCTGGTAAAATCACTAATTTTTTCTCGATGATAGAAAAGCGATACCATATTTGTATTTTTATAAGACTGAAATGCAATATCTGAAATATTATCTGTGCCATCAATACCAATAAAGCTACGTAATGAGTCATTAATGCTTATATCTCCACCACGCTCTTCAATATAAGCTGGGACCATTAGCGATTTGATAAAAAGATGCCAGTATTCTTTTAGATTAAAATTAATTTTGGAATTCTGTGTCATCGTAATTAATATACAATCACTAAAAATCATGCCAACATCACATATATCCTTTAATTTATATAGCCTCACTGTCATATTTTCATGAGTAATTTCCATGGGGAACTTATAGTCTAGATAAGTATAAAATAGTCTTCTTATATTATTATTACAAAAATCTATTATACTATCACTGCTCTTAAGAAATACCTTACCTATATCATCGGCAATCATGTATTCAGTAGAAGCAGAAAGAAGCTTTGATGTCCATAAATCAGGTAAGAATAACTGTAAATCCTTATAAAAAGCATAACTTCTAAATATTAAAGTTGAAAAACTGATTGCCAATATCAACAATGCTGAAACTAAAATATATTTTTTATTCAAACCAGCGAGCAATATCTCATCCGCAAGTAGAAACATAGCGGTTATTGTTACTACAACTAACAAAGAAATAATCAAAGAATGGTAAGATTTTATAGGAACAAAACTCTTAATCATGGCTTTCTAAATCTCTATGAATTAGGCACTTCAATATATCCTCTAATTTAGACTCTGTAGTAGATATGTCTGTTATAGTCAGTTTTCTCTCAACTATATGACATATTACATCATTTATATGATGATGTTTCCCATATTTTATAATAACTTTATCTACTTCTATCTTTGCATTTAACTTATTTAGATATATTGCGTCAAGTATCTTATCAGCTGCTTTGTTTAGCTTAATCGTAAGGATCTTATCATCAAATAAGAGCAATAGTTTTTCTTTAACATCGTTAGCTATAATTGTCCCACGATTAATTACAGCAATATGGCTGCACATTTTTTCAGCTTCTTCAATATAATGGGTTGTTAATAGAATAGTTGTACCGGCTTTATTTAATTTGATTACATATTGCCATAACTGTTCCCTAAGCTCTATATCAACACCAGCAGTTGGCTCATCAAGAATTAAAATTTTAGGACTATGCACCAAAGCCTTAGCAATCAATAACCTCCTCTTCATACCACCGGATAAACTACGAGATGGTAAGTCCGCTTTATTTTCTAAACTCAGTGCATGGAGGATTTCATCTGTTTTTCTTTGACCCTTAGCTATACCAAAATAACCAGCATGATTCTCTAAAATCTGACGTGCAGTAAAAAATGGATCAAACACTATTTCTTGAGGTACAACTCCTAGGGATAATTTTACCTGGTTTTGTTCAAAATCTAAATTATAGCCATTGATTATACAACTCCCTGAGGTTTTATTAGTAATCCCTGATAGAATATTAATAAGCGTAGACTTGCCAGCACCATTTGCTCCAAGTAATCCAAAGAAAGATCCTTGTAGTATATCAAGATCTATAGAATCCAACGCAACAAAAACTTTTTCTTTATGTAAGCCTTGGTATTTTTTACATAATTTGTTGATACTAATTATGTTAGTATTCATTTTTAATTTACGCTATTAATTCATGCCTTTTCAATAATTCCAATAATTCTCCAGATGCATACATTTCCTTAACAATATCACACCCACCAATAAATTCTCCCTTAATATATAGCTGAGGTATAGTTGGCCAGTCACTATAAGTTTTTATTCCTTCTCGTAAATCACTATCTAAAAGCACATCAAAATCTTTATATTCAACTTCCAGGTTATTTAATATAGAACATACGGTGGCAGAAAAACCACATTGAGGAATCTGCGAGTTACCTTTCATATATAATACTATATTATTACTTTCAATATCATTTTTTATTTGAACTAAAATTGTATCACTCATAAAATATTCTCCTTAATTGTTTAACGGTAATGTTTTAATAGATAATGCGTGCAAGATACCACCTAAATAACCTTTCAAAGCTTGATTTACTAAACGATGTTGCTCAACTTTTGATTTATCATGAAATATTGCTGACTTTATTGTCACCTCATAATGATCGCCGTCGCCAACTAAATCTTTTAATATCACCTCAGACTCAGGAAAAGCTTTTTTAATTAATAACTCAAGTTCGCCAGTTTCAATTGCCATATTTCTCCTATGGATATATTAAATAAACATTATATAATATATCATTATGAATCTAAATGTCTTTAAAAATACAAATTTTTCCATAGGTTTGCTAGGCGGCTCTTTTAATCCGCCACATTTTGGGCACTTATTTATTACTAATCAGTTAATTAACAAGCTTAATCTTGATTATGTATGGTGGATTTTAACTCCGAAAAATCCGTTAAAAGAATCCAAAGATCTAATGAGATTTGAAGAAAGAATGCTAGCCTGTCAAAAAATTACTGCACAAAATCCAAAAATCATTGTAACGGACTTAGAATATAAGTTGAACAATAGTATAACTTATGAGACCTTGAATTACATTTTCAAAAATTATGGCGGTAATAATTTTGTCTTTATAATTGGTGCAGATAATTTAGCCAATTTCCACCTATGGCACCATTGGCAGGATATTTGGCAGAAAATTAAAATTGTGGTTTATGGTAGAAAAAATTACCAACACAAATCATTAAAATCTGAAGCTGCGATAAAGTTTGGCAAATACAGAGTTACCTCATATAATGACTTCAAAGAAAAAAAACCACCATGCTGGATTATGACTCATGGTGAATTAATAAACATCTCCTCTACTCAATTAAGAAAAAAGGCATTAAATGACAAAGAAAAAGAAACAAGAAGATAAATCATTTATAACTATCGTTGAAAAACAACTTAATGATAATAAAGCTGAAAACATTATTAAGATTGATTTAGTTGGCAAACACTCCATCTGTGACTATATGTATATAGCTACAGGAAATTCAAACCGCCATGTAAAGTCAATTGTAGATCATATTGAAAATGCACTTAAAGATGCAGGAGTTCAAAATGTTGCGATTGAAGGTACAGAAAACTGCCAATGGGCGCTAATTGATACTGGTGATATAATAGTCCATGTTTTTCAACCTGAAGCGCGCGAAACCTTTAAACTTGAAGCTCTATGGCATAAGAATAAGCAATAATGAATATTATTATATCCTCAGTTGGCAAAATCAACCGCCAGGAGCCAGAGCAAAAAATTATTGATGAATATCACAAACGCATTACCTGGAAGCTGCAAATTATAGAATTATCTGATAAAAAAATAGCCGCCAGTGATACTCGCAAACAACAGGAGTCACAACTTATATTAAAATCAATACCTAAAGGATATTTCGTTATTATATTAGATGAAACCGGTAAAAATCTAACTTCAGAGGAATTTGCCAAATATATTAGCAATCTACAAACTTCTGGGCACAGCAACATCGCCTTTGCAATTGGCGGTGCCTATGGACATAGCTCAGAATTATTAGCAAAATCAGATTATGTAATAGCACTCGGAAAAATGACTATGTCTCATAAATTGGCTAGGGTGGTTTTAATAGAACAACTATACCGCGCACAAACAATAATCTCTGGGCATCCATATCATAAATAAAAAATATTATAATTAGATCTTGTAAATAAAAAGAATGATACCTATATCATATCTAACAACAATTTATTTAAGGAATTTATTATGAGTAAAGTGATAGGAATAGACTTAGGAACAACCAATTCTTGTGTAGCAATTATGGATGGCAAAAATCCTCGGGTTATTGAAAATGCTGAAGGAAAAAGGACTACACCATCAATAGTAGCATTTACTGAATCAGGTGAGATGTTAGTCGGCGAAGCAGCAAAAAGACAAGCTGTAACTAATCCAAAAAATACATTATTCGCGATCAAAAGATTAATTGGTAGATCTTATGATGATCCAACAACACAAAAAGATAAAAAATTAGTTCCATATAATATTATCAAACACTCCAATGGCGATGCTTGGGTTGATGTTAAAGATAAAAAATATTCACCAAGCCAAATCAGTGCATTTATTTTACAAAAAATGAAGGAAACAGCCGAAAGCTTCCTTGGTGAGACTGTTACTAAAGCAGTTATTACTGTTCCTGCTTATTTTAATGATGCTCAAAGACAAGCGACCAAAGATGCCGGTAAAATTGCTGGGCTAGAAGTATTACGTATTATAAATGAACCTACTGCTGCAGCTTTAGCTTATGGCCTTGATAAATCTGCGACTAAAACTATAGCCGTGTACGATCTTGGCGGCGGTACTTTTGACGTATCTATTCTAGAAATTGGTGATGGAGTTTTTGAAGTAAAATCAACTAACGGCGATACATTTCTAGGTGGCGAAGATTTTGATTTCAAAATCGTTGAATATATTACAAGCGAATTCAAAAAAGATACAGGGATTGATCTTTCTAAAGATCCCCTATCTTTACAGCGCTTAAAAGAATCAGCTGAAAAAGCTAAGATAGAATTATCAAGTGCTTTAGAAACAGAAATTAATCTGCCTTATATCACAGCTGATGCAAGTGGACCAAAGCATTTAAATCTAAAATTAACAAGATCAAAACTTGAAACCTTAGTAGAAGATTTAGTTAATAGAACCATGGATCCTTGCAAAAAAGCATTGAAAGATGCAGGTCTGAAAATCTCAGATATTAATGAAGTAGTACTTGTTGGTGGTATGACTAGAAAGCCTAAAATCATTGAGCAAGTTAAAGAATTATTTGGTCGTGAACCGCATCGTGGTGTAAACCCTGATGAAGTTGTGGCACTTGGCGCTGCAATTCAAGGAGGTGTATTACAAGGTGATATAAAAGATGTATTGTTACTTGACGTTACACCATTATCAATTGGCATTGAAACTTTAGGTGGGGTATTTACAAGATTGATCGATCGCAATACCACAATACCTACCAAGAAAAGTCAGGTTTTCTCTACAGCTGATGATAATCAAACCGCTGTTACTATTAGAGTCTTCCAAGGTGAAAGAGACATGGCAGCTGACAATAAACTATTAGGACAATTTAATCTTGAGCATATTCCACCAGCACCAAGAGGTATGCCTCAAATTGAAGTATCTTTTGATGTTGATGCTAATGGTATATTGAATGTTGCTGCTAAAGATAAAGCTAGTGGTAAAGAACAAAAAATTACCATTCAAGCTTCAGGTGGGTTATCTAAGGATGATATCGAGAAAATGGTTAAAGATGCTGAAGCCAATGCTGATGCAGATAAGCAAAGAAAAGAAATAGCAGAAACTCGTAACCATGCTGAAGGTCTTATTCACTCAACTGAGAAAAGTATCAGCGAGCATGGTAATAAAATTGAAGATGGCATCAAGAAGGAAATTGAAGCTGATATCTTAGCTTTAAAAGATGCTCTAAAAGAAGAGAAGAAAGATGAGATCGAAGAAAAAACTGCAGCATTAATGAAATCAGCAATGAAAATCGGTGAATTCATGAATAAAGCAGAACAAGACGCAGCAAAAACACAAGGCGCAGAAGCATATGCTCCTGATGATAAAATGGTTGATGCTGACTATGAAGAAATTAAAAAAGAAGAAGATAAGTAATCAAGCATTTAGATTAAGGAAAAAACTACTCAAGGCAGAGTCTTGGGTAGTTTTTTCTGATAGTAAAAGTAATCATTTATGAGCAAGAAAGACTATTACGAGATTTTAGGAGTCAGTAAAACTGCGGATGCCGACGAGCTAAAAAAAGCTTATCGGAAACTAGCAATGAAATATCACCCAGATCGTAATCCTAATGATAAAAAAGCAGCATCTACCTTCCAGGAAATTAATGCCGCTTACGATATATTAAAGGACCCTCAAAAGAAAGCAGCTTATGATAGATTTGGCCACAATGCATTTGAACAATCTGGAAGACCAGGTGGTAGCGGCAGTGGTTTTGGAGGCTTTGAAGCTGGAGGAAACTTCTCTGATATTTTCAATGACTTCTTCGGAGATTTTGCTCAACAACAAAACGGAAGAGGCGGCTCAGCAACACGCGGAGCAGATTTGCGTTACAACATGCAGGTTTCATTAGAAGAAGCTTACAATGGCAAAACTGAGAAAATTACTTTTACTGCCTCAACAAAATGTGATGGTTGTAAAGGTACAGGTAGTGCAGACTCAGAAGTTTCAACTTGCAAAACATGTAATGGCTCAGGTAGAGTTCGTGCTCAGCAAGGATTCTTCATGATTGAACGAACTTGTCACACTTGTAGCGGTTCAGGAAAAGTTATTAAAAATCCTTGTAAAAAATGTCACGGATCAGGAAAAGTTCGTAAAGAACGAACATTATCAGTTAATATCCCAGCTGGTGTTGAAGATGGCACCCGAATAAGGCTTTCAGGCGAAGGAGAGCCTGGGGAACACTCAGGCCCATCTGGAGATTTATATATCTTCCTATCCATTAAAACTCATCCTTTATTTGCAAGAGAAAATAACGATCTACATTGCACCGTACCAATCAAAATGGTCATAGCTACTTTAGGTGGAGATATTGAAGTTCCAACAATTGACGGTAATAAAGTAAAACTTACTATTCCAACTGGAACTCAATCTGGTGATAAATTCAGATTAAAAAACAAAGGTATGCCTAGAATGAAGTCATCACTACATGGCGATTTATATGTTCATGCCCAAGTAGAAACACCCGTGAAGCTTAAAAAGAAACAAATAGAATTGTTAAAACAATTTGATGAACTCTCAGAAAATAATTCCAACCCAAATTCTGAAAGCTTCTTTAAGAAAGTTAAAGATCTATTTGATTAAGGTTTGCTGAGCTTAAGTTTATATTCTTTAGCAATAATACAAATTAGTGGAATAACAAATAATGTAAAGATTGTTCCTAGTGCCAAGCCACCAACTATAACCCAACCAATTTCATTACGACTAACAGCCCCAGGGCCTGTAGCAAGAGCAAGTGGAATGGCACCAACTATCATTGCAAGCGTAGTCATCATAATTGGTCTTAGGCGCGTTGAAGAAGCCTCAATAACAGCACTACGTATATCCATACCTTGCAGCAATTTTTGATTAGTAAATTCTACAATCAAAATTGCATTTTTGGTAATTAAACCAACCAAGGTAATCAAACCAATTTTACTATAGATATTCAATGACCCTCCAACTAACCACAAAGTTAACAGAGCTCCAACAATTGCAAAAGGAACAGAGCATAAAATAATTGCTGAATCAAGAAAACTCTCAAACTGTGCAGCTAAAATAAAATAAATAAACAAAATTGCTAATCCAAAAATTATATAAAGATCATAACTTGATTTTTGCATGTCCTTAATTTGACCTGCAAACTCATAAACTACTTCTTGATTGGTAATTTCCTCTTGAGCTATTTTCTCTAAAATTGGCACCGCAGAGCCAAGCCCAACACCAGTAGCTAAACTTGATGAAATAGTAACAGAACGTAATTTATTATAATGATTAAGAGCACTTGGCTGTATAGTATTTTGATAATCTAACAGTGATAGTAAAGGAATCATTTTACCTTTATTGTTGGCAATATAAACTTTCTCCAGCGCATTAGCATTTGCTTTATCGCTATCTGCAAGACTAATATCCACGTCATATAATTCACCATCTTTCTTAAAGCCATTTTCAATTTTACCTTCTACAAAATATCCTTGAAGAACCTTAACGATACTAGAAATATCAACATCATAAAATGAAGCTTTATCACGGTTAAGATCTAATTTCAATGCTGGGCTATTCAGTTTGATATCCTTATCTACATTCAAAAATATTGAATTTTGGCGCATTTTAATCATAATTTTTTCTGCTAATTGCTCTAATTTGTTAAACTCAACATACCCTCTTAAAACAATTTGCACTGGATTATCATGACCAGTATCTAAAGATGGGGGATTAACTGCGAAAGCCCTAATGCCTGGTATTGCTGTAACCTTCTGATTCAATATATTTGCTACCTCCATTTGACTAGCTGATCTTTGATCCCAAGGCTTCAGATCAACAAACGTAAAAAGCTGATCAGGTCCTATAAACGAAAAGTAATTGCTTATATATTTATTGCCAGATAAAATCCCCTCTAACTCTCCAAAATATTTCTTATTATATTCAAAACTAGAGCCTAGTGATGCCTGTGATGGTATAAATAAATATCCTCTGTCTTCTAATGGTAGTAATTCCTGCCTAAGAAAAAGCGATAAGCCTATACCAATAGCAACAATACCAACTAATAAATAAACCAAATATTTTTGTAAAACTATAACCTTAACTAACAAGGTATGATAACGATCATGCATCTGGTTAATTAAGTAATTACAATAATTAAAAAATTTATTCTCTACATCATTTTTACTAAGAATTAAGCTAGACATCATTGGTGATAAAGTAAGTGATATAAATCCTGAAATCACCACACTGAAAGCCAATGTCCAGGCAAATTCATTAAAGAACTTTCCAATAAAGTCATTCATAAATCCTACAGGCAAGAAAACCGCCACTAACGTAATGGTCATCGTTATTACTGCGAACATTATTTCCCTAGAGCCACATATCGCTGCTTCCATAGGTTTTAGACCTTGCTCAACATACCGATAAATATTTTCCATCATCACCACCGCATCATCAACTACTAAACCAATCGCTAAAATCATTGCAAGTAATGTAAAATTATTGATACTAAAACCAAACATCAGCATCAAAGCAAAAGTCCCAATTAGAGAAATCGGAATAGTAATAATAGGAATCAAAGCAGCTTTGAAAGATTGCAAGAAAATCAGTATCACTATCACAACTAAAGCAATTGCTTCAAATATAGTAAAATATATAGCCCTTATAGATGCGTTGATGAATTTCGCATTATCAAATCCAACCTTAATGCTAAGAGCATCTGGTAAAATATCGACAATTGATTCCAATTCTTTTTGCACAAGAACAGAAATATCTACAGGGTTAGACTGTGGCTGCTTAGACACCGCAATTATAATTGCATTATTGCCATTATACCTACTAAGGCTATCTTTACCTGTCGCTCCAAGAGTTACATTTGCTATCTCCTTTAGTCGTAGCACATAATTATCGTTCTTTTTTATAATGATATTTCTAAACTCTTCTACATCAGACATATCCAAATTCATCATCAAAGACATCTTAACGTTGCCGCCATCAAGAGATCCTATAGGGTAATTTTGGTTTTGACTTTCTACTGCTGACCTAATATCAGCTACAGATACATTATGCAATTTTAATAGATCCGGCTTGGAATCAATTTGTATCTTATAATCTTGCCCTGCATAAATTTCTACTTTAGAAACACCACTTAAAACCTCTAATTTCTTTGTTATAAAACGTTTAGCAAATTCCGTTATTTCCGCAATATTCATTTGATCGCTGTATAATGCTAAATAAACAATAGGCCTAGAGGCATTGTTCATCTTACTTACTATCGGTGGATCCATATCTTTTGGCAAAAGACCAGCAATCGCAGCAATTTTTGCCCGCACGTCATTTATCGCAACATCTAAATTAGTTTCTAAAGTAAAATTAACAACAATCTGAGCCGTTCCCCAACCACTTATCGAAGTAATAGTTTCAATACCTTCAAGACCCACCAAACCATCTTCAACAATATTAGTAATTGCAGTTTCAATAAGGTAGGGGCTAGCCCCCTTATACTCACACTCCACTGTAACCACTGGGCTTTCTATATCTGGATATTCTTTAGTACTAAGTTTGCTATATGAAACTAAACCAATCAGCACAATAAAAATGCTGAGTACACTAGCAAATATAGGGCGTTTGATGCATAACTCGCAGATATTCATTTTTTCTCTTCTACAGATAATGGATGTGCTTCCATGCCTTCATGTAACTTCATTTGACCAGAAATAACTATTTGATCAGTTGCAGAAATACCTGATTTAACCTCAACCATATCACCAAAATCAACGCCCTTTAATATTGGGACTGAGTGTATTTTCCCATCTTGAAGCTTAAATAATACTGAGCCTTTTTCAGTAGAAACTACAGCCTGCTGCGGAACAATTAACGCCTGATGTAAATCAGTAATAACATCAATAGAAGTAAACATCCCTGGAATAAACTTATTTCCGGCATTAATTACTGAAGCTCTAACGCTAAAGCTTTCGTCTTCTGGATTAATAACTTCACTTACGGCAATAATTTGACCCTTAGTATTGGCACCAGCATCAATTTTATATTCAACTTTATCACCAGCTTTTATCATACGATGAAAATTACGCGGCAAATTAAACTCTACTTCCAATGGATTAAATTGCTCTAGCCGAAAAATTTTATCTCCAACATTAACCATTTCATATTCTTGCTTTAACTTAAAACCGATAATTCCATCAAATGGCGCAATTACTTTTGTTTTTTCTAACTCGTCGCGTTTTTTAAGGAGTTCTGACTTTGCTAGAGTTAACTCAGCCATTGCCTGATCCAAATTTGCTTGAGAGGCGGCATTTACTTTTAGTAATTTATTTGCTCTATCAGATTTCAATTGAGCCAAATTCAAATTTGCCACTGCTATTGAAAGATTTGCCTGGGCAACCTGATCATCAATTTGAGCCAACACATCACCTGTCCTAACTGCTCCCCCATTATTAAAATATATATGTATAATTTTCCCAACAGATTCAGCTAATAAATAAACAGATTCAGGGGAATTAATAATGCCAGCAGAATGCACTTTCCCATAAATTTCTTGTGATTTAGGTGTGATAACCTCAACCCCAGCAGAAACTTGGCCAAATGCAAAGGAAGCACTATGATAAAAAATTAAAATTAAGAAAGAGAAGTATATTCTCCACAACATACTTATACCACTAATATGATTTCAATATTAGTATAACATAAAAAGAATGATTATACTAAAATTACATTTATCAAAATGTAGAAATATTTATGATAGCGTCAGGAAGACTTAACTAAGAATTTCGTATATTCTTTATACAACAACTTCACGTTAACGATCCAGATTAATGAGACAATAATAAATATTATCATCAAATATGGTGATATGCTAATAAATGTTGCCGCTGGAAAAATAAGAAATATAGCAGACTGAATTAATGCTCCCCCAGATTTAGCAACACGCGCACCAACGATATCTACAGCAGCTTTACCTTTAGTTTTCAACTCATTATCAATTGGAATATACGACATCTCTTTAGTGGGATCAAAAAAAGAATACTTAGTTGCCTTACTCAAAACATTTTGAGCAAAACCAAATAGCACTGCCAGTACCAAAGGATTTAGTGCAATTAAAGATAATGCACCATTAACTTGATCATTATAGAAAACTATAAAAACAAAAAATCCAACACCAGTAATACATAAAACTACTGGAGTAATAATAGCCCCAACAAACCAGTTAAATCTTAGTAATATGTTAGCACCAACAATCATTGCTATCATTGATGCAATACCTGTGTATTGAGCAAGCGTACCCATAAAATGGGCATAATTATTAGTGTCTGGATAAAGTTCTCTAACTTTTGCTTTCCAAGGTCCTTCAACTAGGTTAATTGTAATACCATATGCTAAAAGTAATATAGCGATATGCCCTAAATATTTTGAAGAAAATATGACTTTAAAGCTCTCAATTAATGATAATTTATCTTTAGGTTTTGTACTTTTAATATCAGCATCTACAAAATAACGAGGATCTGTTAAAACATATCTTTGAATATAGTAATAAATCCCAATAATTAACACTACAGAGCCACTCATTAGGCTTAGCAAGGATTGTACTCCAACAAAAGAATCAGAAACATCTGCGCTCGCAATAACATCAGATTCCTCTCTAAGCGCAAATAAATATTTCACTAAGCTTCCAGCGATCACTAATCCTATATTTCCAATAAAACCAAACATTGGGTAAAATCTTTTTGCTTCAGTAGTCTTAGTAATATGGTTGGCAAACTGCCAAAATAGCAATGATAACATTGCTGATCCCCACAGTTCAGCAAGAACATAGAAAACAGCAAATGACCATTTGCTGTATATTAAAAAGAACCATTTAAAATATAGAAGATTTAGTTGAAACACTTTAAAGTCTAGTGTGTGATTAATTAATTGAGCAATCATTTCCGGATCTGGATGTATGGAAACCGCTTTTGGATATAATAAAAAAGCAAAAACCATAAACCATATTAAAAAGAATAATGCAAAATAAACAAATATTTTTTGTTGAGAAATTACGTTAGTAAGCTTCGAATAGAGCAACATCAAAGCAATCGCCGCAGGCACTACACAGTACAACTTGATAAAGCTAATAACTTCAGCGCCAATATTAGGAACCACCAAAGCATCTTTTAGAGAACGTAAACAATTGTAATTAAATAAAATACAAACCATCATAAGAGCCATAGGCAAGAATTTCTTTAATTCGTGTCTTTCTATAGGCCACAATATTCTTAACAACTGATTAAACATAATTTTAGTTAACTCTAAACTCATAATTACAAAACAACAAAATTGGCAATACGAACCAGAGCACACTCCCTACTCTATAATAAAACCAAGTTATTAATATACATTAAAATGATACAATGGTAAAGTAGTAAGAAAATTAAGTAACTCACCTAAAACATCCTATTACACGGTATTCAAATACTAAAACCTGACCTCAATACCAGCATCCTGAACAATCTGCTATTAAAATTAACATTGCTAAATCTATAGCTTTCATGTAACTACTTAGGTTAGTTTTTACTTTAAAAAATATCATTATGGCAATTATTGTAAAAAAATTTGGTGGCACTTCTGTTGCAGATCTTGAGCGCATTAAAAATGTTGCAAAATTAGTAATGAAAGAAAGAGCTAACGGCTATCAAGTGGTAGTAGTGGTCTCAGCAATGGCAACAGTTACTAATAGCTTGGTTGACTTGGCTAAAAAAGCATCATCTTTAGATGACAATGAAAAACTTGCCGAATATGATTCTATACTTTCAACAGGAGAGCAAATATCCTCGGCATTGTTAGCATTAATTTTGCAATCGTATCAAGTGAAAGCCCGTTCTTGGTTGGGATGGCAGATTCCTACAATTACCGACAATACTCATTCCAAAGCTAATATATTAGAAATTAATACTGATAAAATACAAGAAGCTCTTAATTTAGATATTATTCCGGTGATCGCCGGTTTTCAAGCAGTCACAAGTAACGGACGTATTACGACAATTGGCCGTGGTGGATCAGATACAACAGCAGTTGCAATAGCAGCAGCGTTAAAAGCAGAAAGATGTGATATTTATACCGATGTTGATGGTATATTCACAGCTGACCCTCGTATAGTTAGCACTGCTTCAAAGTTAGATAAAATTTCATATGAAGAAATGCTAGAACTAGCATCCTTAGGTGCAAAAGTATTACATACCAGGTCAGTAATCATGGCAATGAAACACCATGTTTTGGTTAGGGTACTATCAAGTTTTAATGAAGATTCTGGAACAATTCTTACAAATGAGGATAAACAAATGGAACAAAGATTAGTTACTGCAGTTACTTGCACTAGTGATGAAGCAAGAATTACGTTATCAGGATTACCAAAAACCATCGGTGTAACTGCTATTTTTTCCTTGCTAGCTGAACATGGAATTAATATTGATATGATTGTGCAAAATAGTAGCAATAAAGGCAGAAATATTGATATCACCTTCACTTCAGGCAAGGCTGATTTCCATAAACTAGTTTCTATTTTAGAAAAAAATAAATCTATACTTAAATATTCTGACCTAGATGCTGACCCAAATGTGTCTAAAGTGTCAGTTATAGGAGTGGGGATGCTATCTAGCGCTGGCGTTGCTCAAGAAATGTTTAAGGCTTTAGCTGATAAATCTATAGAAATTATTGTAATTTCTACATCTGAGATTAAAATTAGTGTGTTAATAGCTGAAGAATATATGGAACTTGCAGTAAGAACACTGCATAGCACATTTAAGTTAGATAGTTAAAAATGACTAAGAAGAATTCAACAGAACTTTGGAAAATAGGCGCTGAATTTCTGCATGCCGAACATTCTATTATGTGTGGTGCTATGTCTTGGGTATCTGAACACAGCTTAGTTTCAGCAATTTCTAACGCCGGTGGCTTTGGTGTTATTGCTTGCGGATCAATGGGCCCAGAGCTACTAGATAAAGAAATAAAATTAACACGAACAAAAACCTCTAAAAGTTTTGGGGTAAATTTAATTACCATGCATCCCCAAATAGAAGAATTAATACAAATTTGTATTAATAATAATGCATCTCATGTTGTTTTAGCAGGCGGATTACCTAAATCTCATAGCATTACTACATTAAAAAATCATGGTATAAAAGTTTTATGTTTTGCACCTGCCCTATCTTTAGCAAAAAGACTAATGCAAATGGGTGCCGATGCTTTAGTTATTGAAGGCATGGAGGCTGGTGGTCATATAGGACCAGTTTCAACATCTGTACTTGCTCAAGAAATTTTACCAAATATAACTGAGATACCAATATTTGTAGCTGGAGGAATTGGCTGTGGAGAAATGATCGCTAGCTATTTGAGGATGGGTGCTTCTGGATGCCAGCTAGGAACAAGATTCGTATGTTCTTATGAATCAATAGCTCACCCTAATTTTAAAAAAGCATTTATTAATGCCGCTGCTAGGGATGCAGTTTCTTCTGTACAAATTGATCCAGAATTTCACGTCATTCCGGTAAGAGCTCTAGCAAATAAAGCCTCTGATGAATTTATAAAAATACAACTGACCACTATTAACGATTACAGAAATAACATCATTTCCAAAGAAGAAGCACAGCTTAAAATAGAAAAATTCTGGGCAGGTGCATTAAAGAAAGCAGTTATTGATGGCGATATCGAGTATGGTTCTGTAATGGCAGGGCAAAGTGTTGGCATGGTAAAATCTGAACAATCCGTGCAAGAGATAATTGATGAGCTAGTGTTGCACACCAATCATTCCTTAAATAAATAACCAACAACATGAAAATAATATTATTGTTAGCGTCACTAATTCTTTGTTCCTGTGCGAGTAGGGAGCCATCATCATTTATAAGCAAATATAATCGAAGTGCCCCTATTGAGAATTTAGAAAGTCAAATTAGCACCTCAACTCACTTTAGATATGGTCACACCATACTAGTGTTTGATTTGTTAAACTTAAATTATAAAAATAACATCTATCCATCTAGGGGAGGTGCACAAGTTAGTGGCCTTTATTTATATTTAATTTCAACACATTAACTATTACCTCACAAATACCCAACTTTATTAATTTTTCTTTATTATC
>Ga0114963_10001449_pt1 | contig 16407 bp, 23 predicted proteins | sample C_131016_EF_Meta_FD_87019 | JGI IMG/M metagenome (GOLD analysis project Ga0114963, IMG submission 87019) | Freshwater microbial communities from Lake Croche, Canada to study carbon cycling - C_131016_EF_MetaG | ecosystem: Environmental > Aquatic > Freshwater > Lake | place: Lake Croche, Canada...
TCCAGGTTATATCTTCCACCACCAGACTCATGAGAAATCTGTGCGAGGAAGTGCCTAATTCTTTGTGGAGTAGTAATTTCAAAAGTCTTCAGGCACTTATTCAATTCAACAATCTCCACATCTTGAATAAGTGAAGTACTACAACCCCAGATGAATGCAAGTTCCTCTTTTGAAACAAGTTGCATACCATAAACTGGTGGTTTGGTTCTATAAAGTTTTGCAAACTCTTCCAGAATATCAGGTGCTACATGCTTTTGAAGATACTCCCATGCTTTTAATTGCTCTGGAGTATTTTTATTATACTTAATCGCATCTAAAAAGTTAATAGTCATGTGAAAATCCTTCCCCATCCATCGTTTCCATTTGGGCACCAACGAGCAACTAATTCAGACTTCTTATAGATAGCACCCTTACCATTATAAACATCCCCAGTGTAACCATCATTGAGTGAACCGTAAGGATCATTTACATCATAATCACCACCTTCTGTCTTACCAACTACAACGACCATGTGGCCGCCAGTAGGATTAAACAAAGAACCTCTATGGAGAATGCCAATAACCACAGGTCGTCCAGCAGACAACTCACGATCAAGATCTGCGAAAGACAGATTATAACTAAACTCAGAACGGATACCGTAGTCAGATAATGCCTTTGTTTGCACTTCGTGATCTGTTGTATCACCGATTGAAAAGACTTTGCGAACATACGCATCATCTCCTTGTGCTCCCTTTAGTGTGCCTGGTTTAAAATATTGAAGACACATCGCACAACTGGAACTATTACAAGTGCGTGATGCATCAGTATAGTTATCAGTCTGTGGATAATAAGGAACATCTAAACGAATAGATGACTTTGGTTTTTCAACTTTGGTTCGGTAAATACGAACCCAATTTGCATTATCCTCAAGTAGTGCTGCAGCATACTTCTCAATATTTGATTCAAGTTCAACTACTGCAGCAACGTGCTTTGGATTTTTTGCATCATAATTCTTAAAAAAGTTATGCAAATCAATTTTCATACAAATCTCTCTTATGCCTAATATTTATTATTTTCACTAAAAAATAAATAATCAATAAAGTTAACAAAAATGTCTGCACCATATGTAAGCAATTTAATTATAGATAAAGGAACTGATTTTAGTCAAAAAATTTATATTAAAAGTTACAATAATCTTCCAATAAATTTGGTTGGTTATGCAGCTTCATCATCTATCAGAAAACATCCAGATTCAATAAACAAAACTGCAGATTTTATTGTAAGTTTCGCAGATAGAACAAATGGAATGATTCAAATTTCATTAGCATCATCTATTACGAATCAATTAAAACCAGGAAGATATTTGTATGATATTTTAATGACTGATAATGCAGGACTTAAAAAAATAGTAACAGAGGGATCCGTCTCTGTAAGATCAGGTATTTCAACAAACTTCTCATAATTTATCCAAAATGTCTATCTACACAACTAACTTAATTGTATATACAGGGACTGATTTTGAACAAACTTTTTCTCTAGCAGATGAGGGAAACAAACCATTAAACTTATCTGGTTATACTGGTTATTGTTATATGAAAAAACACGATTCATCTTTATCTAACAACAACTCATTTCTTGTTTCTTTTTTAGATCAAACAAAAGGTATTTTAAAAGTATCTATGGGTTCTACTATGACTACACAGTTAAAACCAGGAAATTATCTTTATGATATAGTTTTAAAAGATACCCAAAATAAAACAAAAAAAATTATTGAAGGAAATGCCACAATAAAAAGATCTATTACAAGATAAATTATTTTTACACATCTTGTTAGTTGAAATAAGCAACTCTTATAATTATAATACTAATTCCAACAGCAAATAATGACAAAGTTGCTGTATAAAACATACTTAGTATCCAAATTCGTTAATTTTGTCTAAAACTTTATTCAAGTATCTATGAGCAATTTGTTTTGGATTTGTTGTATATTGTGTCAATTGTTCTTGGTGTAATTCATTTTTACATTTAAGGACCCAACATTTTATTTCGTCTTTTGTTAATTGATTACGAGGCATAAAAAAATAGACTTGAATCTTATATAGATTGAAGTCTATTTGTATAATTTTATTTTGTTAGGATTTCAGAATACTCCAAAAAAAAGTTTTCCAGTAATCGCATAAGAGACTACTGCTGCTACAAATCCAAGCATTGCAAGTCTTCCATTCAAAATTTCTGCACGTTCGTTATGTGTTTCATTTTCGTAACTCATCTTGTCTTCCTCCGTAATGTACATTTTAGGTTCTTTGGCGAACATATTTTGGCGTCCACCATCTTCAGTTGTAATCGTCATAGTAATGTGAAGTTTTACAACAATATTATATAGCAATCATAAAGATCTGTCAAGTATTTTCTGGTTCTGGATTTTCTGTAATTCTTCCAAGATAAGGGTCATAATCCATCAAATCTTTAATGTTTAGACCTGCACCACTTTGTTTCCAAAACTCAAGAAGTCCATCATGACTTGATTTGTGAAAGATATCCACATGCTCTGGATGAATTGAAGACCCAAGTTGAATACGATAAAGTAGTAATGGAATACTATAAGTATTTCCGGAGTTATAAATCAAATCATCAGCAACCGCTCTTGGTTTACATCCATTGTCAAGCTTATACTTATCGCCCCGAATATGATACTTTAAAAGTTTTTCAGCATGATGACGAGTAATCATATAAGCAGCAGTTGAAAAATCATTCACAAATCTTTTATGAAGTTTTACATGAAGAGGTCCAGTACAAATGATTGCAAGTTGTATTACATCCCAATCATAAGGAACCTGTGAATAAAAATCTTTCCAAGTAAAATCCCAATATCTAACTAACTCCAAATCAACATCATCTTCCATAAAAATAGCATATGGACTATCTGATGTTTCTATCCAATACTTAATTGCCTTTAAGTGAGATGTTGTACATCCAATTTCACCAGAAGACATATTATCTGGATATCTTCCTGAAATAATATCACTCAAGTCATCATTCCTACCATCATAACCAGAAATACGAGTATGATTTTTAATTTCCCAATAAGAAAATTGTTCTTCTACATATTCTTTTCTTTCTGGTTGCCCATCAAGATTTAAATAATAAATTGGACCAATGCCTTGAAGTTTGTATGTTGATTTGTTTTTATCCATTAGACTTTTGTATAACTTTTTTTACAGAAGGAATATAATAATCGACAATTTGTTTTTTCCAAGAAAATTGTTTTGAATATTCTATTATCTCATTTCGTTTTTGTAAAGAAATCTTTCTATTTTCTTCAATCTTTGAAGAAATATATTCCAAATCAATAATTTTACTTTCTGGAATTACTGTAATAAAATCTCTATTTAAATCCAAATTAGCAGTTGCCCATTCAGAAATAACAAGACCCAATCCAGCAGCAAGTGCTTCCATGCAAACAAGTGGGTGTGCTTCCCCATCAGATAATAAAATAAGATTTGCATAATCAGTTAAGTTATAAAATAAATCTTCTTTTGACCATTCCCCAAGATAGTTATCATTTACAACAAATCCTTCATCTACAATATTACCAGCATAATAAATTGAAGGTATTGATTGAAACAAACATTGACGTTTTCTATAATCTACCTTTGCAAGATAAATTGATCTATCTGGAAATTCCGGAGAGTTAGTAAATCTAAAATTATCATTTATAACTCCATTCGGAACAACATATAAATTATCTTCCGGTATTCTCATTGAGTTTTGATAAACTTTTTTTATTCCTTCAGACAAAGCAAATACATTTGGTCTAATATTCGCAAATCCATTTGCTTTATATGAATATCCACCATACATTTCTGGTCTTTCTAGATAACCATAATGTGTTGTGATTGCTTTTGGAAATTGAATATAAGGATATAAAAACACATAATCATCATAATGAACATGAACAAAATCAGGATTAATTTGATTAATTGTTTTTAAGATTTCTTGTGGATCTGTAGTATTAATAATATCAACTTGATGACCAAGTTCCTTTAAAGTATTTGCAGTGTCCCAAATTACAATCTCAACAGCACCCCAACCAACTGGAGGAATTTGTGAAAAACCGGGACCAATAATACAAATTCTCATCAAATAGTCTCCATCTTTTCAATAGTTTGAATATAAGGTTTTACGATATTCTCCCAAGAAAAATTATTAACACCATATTCACGAATTTGCTGTCGCATGTTCATAGATACTTCACGATTTTCTTTAATTGCACTACTTACATAATTCAAATCATTTAATTTATCATCAGGAACAACTGTAATAAATGGAAGACTATGATCCAAATCATAAGCAGCATACTTAGAACAAACCACACCAATACCAGAAACAAGTGCCTCTTTAATTACGAGCGGAGTTCCATTTTCACCATCGGAAAGAAGAAGCAAATTTGCATACTTGGTTACATTTTCATGTTTTTGTTCTGTTGTCCACTCTCCAATATAACTTTTATGAAGTTTATCAAATGTAGTTGTAGGAGAATATCTACCAACAAACTCAATGCTATCAATTGACTGATAGACCCATTGACGTTTTCTAACTTCAATTTTTGCCATATATAGGGTTTTATTTGGTTTTTCACATTCAACATTAAATTTAAAATTTTTATGTTGAGCACCAAGTCCAAGTCTCAAAAGTTTTGATTCCTCTGCTCCATCTCTTTTAAATGTTTCAAAATCTTTGTCTGACAAACAAAAATTATAATGATTTTTTTGTTCAATCAACCACTTATATGTTTTATCATATCCATCTCTTTGATGAAATTGAAATTGATCCACGTAAGGATAAGCACTACTAATCGCAGTTATAGATTTGGGACACAACCTTTTAATCTCATCCATAATTGGGTGAAAAACATCATAAAATAAATGAATGAAATCGTACTCATCTTGTTGGACTGTTTTAATAATCTCATTTAAATTTGGATCATTAATAATTGTTCCACTATGACCCATTTCTCCAAGTTCACAAGCAATTTCCCAAATTAAAGATTCAACTGCTCCCCATCCATCAGGAGGAATGGGCATAATTCCAGGTCCAATAAATGCAATTTTCATCAGTATAATTCCTTATAAGCATGAACAAGAGTAAACTCACTATCCCTAAAGTTTGGTGTTTTCCAAACTTCAGTTAGATTTGTATTAATTGAATAATGTTTACCAATTACAAAATAAGCAATTTGCATATAAAGATCCAACCAACCAAATCTATAATCCATATTTTCTAGAATGTTTTCAAAATCAAAATCAATAAAATCATAGATTTTATGATAGTTATTTAAAAATGTTTCAATATTATAAATGGTTCCGCCACCAGCACCATACCAGTTAACATTTGGTTTTGCATTATACTTTTCTTCAATAAACTTCAAAAGAGCAGGAGCAATTTTATTTGCCGGAACATCAAATCCGGCACATTCCCAAATTGGATTAATTTTTACTTCACCTTGAGTAAGAACATCATCTTCCATCATAATCATATGTGTTCCACCATTCTCTTTAACGTGTATTGCTGCCTCTCTAAACATATGAATCCAATGAAGACTTTCATCTTTTGTGAATCCATAAATTCCAGAAGGATCGCCAGAATTTCTTCTGCCAATATGCATATACGAATGAATATATTTACAATTGTACTTTGCAGCAAGATCAGAGTAATCTACCCCACCATCACAAATTAAAGTATAAGGTGCATCTGGGTAAAATTTTCTAAACTCTTGTAAAATAAACTCCGTTGCTCTTTTGTTTTCATATACTGTATGAAAGCATCCAAATGTCATAATTACTCCTCTTTCCTGTAATAAGGTTCAATGTCGTCTCTATATAACCAAAACCAGTAGGGCTCTCCGGGTAATGGTTGAATGTCTGGTTCCATTCCTTTGTGATCATAGCTAAATGGAGCATTATAAAAACTAAAACATTTTGGATTATTTAATCCAATCCATTTTTCAAAATTCATTCTTTGAATAGGACCAAAATCCCTACTATCATCAGGAAATCTATCTCTTATTGGGTGAGTTAAAGTTTTAATATAATCTGCTCGTGCCCACCAGAAATTACCACTCATATGTGGCCAAGGATCCAAACAATAGTTTACACCAGATACTTGATATTCGTCAAGTCTATTTACCGCTTCTTCCCAACGATCAATTATACCCCATTCCATTTGGTGTCTCCAACTATTCACTGCTCTGAACTTACGATCAGAATAATGATCTCTTACTCCACACATATGACTAATTCCCTTCGTATGGAGATAAGCAACTGCTTTCAACTCTGGATTGAAGTGCGCTTCTTCATATGCTCGTTTAAGTGTATACCCTTCATATTCACTCTCATCAAGTGTAACATCAAGAACATTCAACCAATCATAAATGGAAACATATTCTGCAATACGATGTGCTTGTGATCCATTAATGGCGCAATATATTGAAGCATTTTCCACAAGACCACTTCGATAGATTCTTTTAAGTTGTTCATCTACCATTAGCTTCCAGATATCTGAACCACCTGGACTCCAAATGTGATAATAAACTGATAGATTTTTCATAAATTAAATATGATATTTTTTATTATTTTTTGATAAATGAACTATTTTTTCTTCAAATTCGCAATATTGTTTGAAATCTTCAGGAAAAGCAAAAGAAGGAGATAGAGTATTTACATTTTCTTTATTTTCAATAAAGAATTTATTCATATGACTTTCATCATGCCAAATAGCAGTAATATTATTTTTCTCATCTTCTTTAATACGATAATCAAGTTCTTCCATCATTTCAAAAATTTTTGGAACCTTTCCACCCCACAAACATCCCTGCCAGTAAGTAGAAGTATTATCTTCTTTAGTTATGCTAGCAAGAGAAAGTGAGTTTGTCTCAAATGCTCCTGGAAACTTATTATGTGGTTGTAAATTTAGATAATGACAGGGATGATGAACTCCAATAAAATCTTTATCAGTAAATAAATCATCTTCATATACTTCAGAAACAACTTTCATATCAGCATCAATGAAAAGAACCCAATCATATTTTTGAAGTTGCTCTTTTGCTTTTAATATAGTACCAAAACGGTAAAGAGTAACATAAGGCCAAGAAAAATGTTCTTGATTGTAAATGGTAATATTTTCTGGGGTATCAGAAATCAAACCATCAGTAAAAACAAAATATTGTTTTTCTATTTTTGTGCAAAGTTTTTCTTCGCAACATTCATACCAAGAAGGAAGAAAATTTACATAATTCCCAGTTCCAATAAAAATAACAGCAAGTTTCATAATATTTTCCAACTTTTACAGTAAATATCTTTTGTATCATTTTGAGCATAAGAAGAACCAAACCACATCTTAGGAGCAATTACCTTTTTATTTGGATTTTGAATTAACCAAGCACCCCACCAACTCATAGAACTATTAGCAATAATAGCATGAGAACACAAAGACATCAAGCATAAATCAACATAAGGAACTAAAGCACCGTCAGAATACTTATCTTCTGGTTCAGAAAACATAAATCTATCTGGTTGAAAAAAATCTTGTTCCTTGCACCATTCAATTGAATCTGAAAAAACAAGAACTGGTATATCATCAGAAAACTCCCGAAGGGCACTTTCATAATACTCCAATGGTTGTACAGGATGTTGGTCTGAACAATTCACATATGCCCATTTAAATCCACGACGGTCTACAAGATTTGGATCACCACGACGAACATGAAGAAATATAATTTCTTCACCTCCAAATTGATCAATAAAATCTTTACAAGGTTCGAAAATATCTTTTTTGAAAGTAAAATCTTTTCGAATTTGATTTTCAATTTCTTCAAAATACTTTTCTGATTGAAAATACCCAACAAGAGTTACATTGTCTGGACAGTTATTATGAAATTCTTCACTATAATGAAAATGTGGTTCTCCTACAGAAGAAAGATTTAAAACTCCATGAGGAGATTCGATATCAAAAGCATCTCCAAGTCCATAATTATCGATTCCTTGAGAGTCGAAAGGAGGAATGCAATAGTCAAATCCTCTACGATGTGCAATACCCCTTAAAGCAGCGTATTGAAACATCTGATTGCCAAGTCTTCCATTATTTCCAAGTTGATTACAAGCTAGCATAGTCTTTCTCCATATCTTTAAAAATCTTCTCAATCCCTTTATCTATTGTTGTTTTAGGTAACCACCATTTAGCAATAAATGCATTTGGATGATTTCTTTTATCCATTTGAACACTATCTTTTTGTTCAGATGGAACTATAGCAACATCATATTTACCAATCAAATTAAACTGACCTTTTATGATTGAAGCAATATCAATAATTTTTGTCGAATGAAAACTTGTAATATGAAGATCATCTTCTGATGTAAAATCATTATAATTATTCACAATTGCTTCAAGTGCTTCACAACAATCTTCAGCATAAAGAAACTCACGTTCTTCTTGTCCGTCAGTAAGCATATCAATTACACCAGTTTCAAATCCTTTACGAATAAAATCTGTGATGACGTGTGCTTTCTCGTGATCTTTCTCAATCCCATACACATTCCAGAACTTAACGATAAGTCCTTTGAGTGATTTGGTATAAAGTTCACCAACACTCTTAAGTACTCCATAAGGAGAATAACTCATATTACTCATTTGAGATGATGCAAAAATAAATCTTTTATTATATTTTTTAAGAAGACCAAAGGCATTTGCCATCAAACGAGCATTGTTATCAATAAACTGGAAAGTATGTTGATACTTTTTAAGATAACGTGATCCACCTACATCAAATGCAAGAAAGAATACAAAATCAGAATCTCTAATTTTCAATTCAAGATATTGATTAGGAATCACAGTCATATCCTGTGAAGGTCCATTAACTACATCAAACTCTTCAACTACATGTCCCTTTTTACGCAGATACTCGGTGAGATATACACCGATCTGTCCACTGGACCCCAAAATTGTGATTTTCATTTTATATTTTCTACGATTTTAAGAATGCCTTTACACCTATTTAAATAAGTATGATCTCTTTTTATAATTTCCATTTGATGTACAATTAAATCTTTATTATACTGATTTTTCATTCCAAGATCAAATATTTCTTGAGCATCTTCAGAAATCAACAGACTATCATCAATAAAGTGTTTAAGATAAGAAGAATCCGAAACAGTAAGACAACCATAACTAATTGCCTTCAAAACACGACATGAAACATACCAATTATCTTTTTGTTCTTGTGGTCTAAAATCTGGAACAAACATCGATTTTTGAAGGATCCTAATATGTTCCTGATCAGTTGCAGGATTAATATTAGGATTATAATGATTAAATGGAATACCTTTACTCTTTACAATCTTAATAAATTGTTGATGAAGTGGTTCTGCATTTGGTCTAGGAGCATGAATAGTTCCTACGAAATTATATTCATTATTGCGTTCTTTGTTTACCCAATCCAAATCAATTTCTTCCGGCATTAAATTTGTTGCCCAACTAAAGTAGATAACGTTATAAGGTTCTGTTGTTTGAGTATCAAAGGTTACACCCTTTTCGATCTCAACATAACGATCATCATCTGGAATAGGTTTCTTAAACTCTGCGACTCGATAATTTACCAAGCACCTAACTTTATCAAGGTACTTGTCAACATTGGTAAATTTATCATACGCAAAATAAATTCCACTATCAATAATAGGAACATTATAATCAAGAGGTCCTTGATTATCTACAAAGAAGATGCAATCTGAATAATCAAATTCAGATTGTGATGGAAACGATTGATCGCTAAACCAATAAACTTCACAACCTAATCTTTCAAACGCCTTTTTCATCCCAGCGTAAATGTAAGAGAATGTCTGATATGGTTTATTTTCTACCCAAAAAACAATTTTATTTTTCACTTTGTTGCCTCCATATCACCATCACACATTTCTTTTACAAGATCAGCAAAAGAATACTTTGGTTTCCAACCAATTTTGTTTTTAGTATAAGTAGGATCTCCAACAAGAGAATCAACTTCTGCTGGACGATAAAATTCAGGATTAACTTTCACCAAAATTTCATCAGTTCCTTTAATTGTTGCAATCTCTTCTATACCCTTACCACTCCACTCAATATTAAATCCAATGTGTTTACATGAGATCTCAACAAATTCACGAACAGAATGTTGTTGCCCCATAGAAACAACATAATCATCAGGAGTGTTATGTTGAAGCATCAGCCACATTGCTTCTACATAATCTTTTGCATGTCCCCAATCACGCTTAGCGTCCATATTACCAAGTTCTAATGGTGCAGTACGCCTTCCATTTTTAATTTCTGAAAGCGTTTTGGTGATTTTACGTGTCACAAAAGTTTCACCTCGACGAGGACTTTCATGATTAAAAAGAATACCATTACATCCAAATAAACCATATGCTTCCCGATAGTTTTTAGTAATCCAATAAGCATAAAGTTTTGCTACACCATAAGGAGATCTTGGGTGAAATTTTGTACCTTCACGTTGAGGAATTTCTTGAACAAGACCATACATTTCTGAAGTGCTTGCCTGATAAAACTTGGTCGTATTAATCATGCCAAGAATTCGTAGTGCTTCAAGAATACGACAAACACCTAAAGCATCTACATCAGCAGTATAAAGTGCATTGGAAAAAGATACTTTTACATGACTTTGTGCTGCAAGATTATAGATCTCATCAGGACGAGTTTCTTGAATGATAGATGTAATATTTGAGAAATCAGTTAGATCTCCGTAATGTAAAGTGATTTTAGGATTTCCTAAAAGATAATTAATTCTATCAGTACAATCTGATGTTGAATTTCTACGAATAATTCCATGAACTTCATATCCTTTACTCAAAAGGAGGTCTGCAAGATAAGATCCATCTTGACCAGTAATTCCAGTAATAAGTGCTTTCTTCATGTTAATAGTGAACTTGATAATCTATAGGATTTGTTTTGATTTTATTATTTTTGATATGATGTTTAAGAAGAAGTTCATTGCACCAATATCCATCAACTTCATTTGATTGTAGGATGAGTTGGCCTATTTGATTGTATACACCACAAAAAACATTCATTGTATTTGTTGATCCCATACCAAACCAATCACTAATCATACCATCAGGTTGATATAGATCCTGATATATTAGTGTACAATCATCTATTGGAATCTCATCCAATTTTAGCACTACATGAGGAGAATAGTCAATTCTATTTCGAATTACTAAATCATATTCAATTCCAATTTCTGTTGAATACTGTTCTTTCAAAAGATTTGACATCATAATACTATAGAACATACTATTTGTAGTATCACAAATGTAATCCTTTGCTACTTCTAATCCAGAAGGAACTTCAAGTGCCCAAGTATGCGAATGTGTGAAAACCTTATCAGGAAACTCATATCTCTTTGACCACTTTTTTGGTTTCTCAACCATAATGCGTTTTGGTTGATAATAATGAACCAATTTATCAATTGCTTGAGGATCTAACCTATGAGATTCTCTTCCAGGAATGACAGAATTTGTACTAAGATTTTCAGGATCAAACCAAGTATGAATGAACACATCAACATCATTGTGCTGAAGAATTGATTGGTTTAGTTTTTGAAATCCAATGTCAACTACTCTTGGTTGACCAGATAAACATAATGCTACTTTCATAATTCTCGTTTGTTTATAAAAACGACATCACTCAAATCTGATTTATTCCAAGATTCAATATTAGTATCGTATTCATAAAAAAATTTAAAATTTATAGAATCAAAATAATCAATACAATCTTTTTTAATATATTCACCATCATATCTTGGAATTTTATTTGGACACTCTATTGCAATAAATTTTATTCTATTTAAATTTTGTTTTGATAAAGATTTTACAATAGACAAATCTTTTCCTTCTACATCAATTTTAATAAAATGTATAATTTCTTCTGGCAAATCAACATCAATAATGCTATTGATATTTAAAATATCAACGAATCCCATTTCTTCACCTTTGGAAGAAAAAAGTGAAGAGGATTGATCATCATTATAAAATATTTGCCTTTGAGGAGTTTTAACGTCATCTAGACAAACACGATAAAACTTATCATAATGAGATTCTACTCCATAATCAATTGGATCAATTCCTATAGCATAAACATTTTTTAGATCAAAGAATTTTTCCAATTCTATCAAAAAAGATGCTCTTGCAGATCCAACATCTATAACATTAATTTTATCATATTGTTTTAATTCTTTAAATACTGAGGAAATTGTAGATGTCATTTAAATTTTTCCACATAGTCACTACATACAGCAAAAGATTTTTTGCTGTATGCTATTGTATCATTATCTTGAATATTTTGCAAGTCGAATACTTCTGGCATTACAATAACAGAATTATTTTCAAATAATTGCCCAGGATAAGTCCAAATATAACCTTTACTAGTCAAAGTATACTTATCGTTTTCATGCCAAAAAAAGTTAAAATCTATTGGACTATTAGAAAAAATATTCAAAGATTCAAAATCTTTACAATGAATCCAAAGTTTATCCTTTCTTTTAACTAACCAAGTCATAGGAACATAATATTGTGGTCCATCATGTCCCAAATAAAACTGACAATCTTCCAATCTTACATCAATCTCAGCATCATATCCACCTGCAATTGCTGCTTCAATGTATTCTAGTTTATTCTCTTCTAGAGGATTAGGTCCTACAATATTACCTCTATGTGCTATCAGTTTCATACCATATACTTATCCGAAGGAATAGACGGCCATCTCACTACAATAAGATCGACATCACTCAAGAACTCAACATCAGAAATTTCCTTTGGTTCATAGATCCACATATTACCTGCATTCAAATGCTTTCCAGATACTATTAGTTCGCCTTTTACAATGTAGTTAAGTTCATTAGTGACTGCATGGTAATGAGGAAAAGTTTGTTGACCTTTTGTGTGAGAATGGTGTGCAACTTCAAAAAATGGATTCTTAAAAATAGATGGTTCAAAGTCCCCAACAAACCATCCTGCTTTAAAGTCAACAATATTTGCTTGAATCATTTTTCTAATTCCTGAATACGAACTTGATGACGACCGCCATCAAAGCTATGAGTAAAGCAGATTTCCAAATACTTATCCATTTTTTCGATAGTATAATCTTTTGCAGGAATTGCAAAGAAGTTAGCACAATTATGTCGGATTGCCATCTCCATAGAGAAATTATCATAGATAAGTGCTGAACGAATACCTTTGTATTTGTTAGCACAAATATTCACACCTTGACCTGTTCTACAGAAACCAAATCCATAATCACAATCACGCTCAGCAATTGCTTTAACTGCTTGTGCAATATAATCACTATAATCACAATCCTTATTCAAGATAGTTCCAAAATCAATATACTCAAGATTATGTTTTTCTAGAATATGTTTAAACTTTTCCTTTGATTCAAATCCAGAATGGTCTGAGCAAATAGCAATTGGTTTATCACCAACCTTACGAATGACATTTTCTTTATAGAAATGAAACTCATCAGGAGTTCCAAATACATGCATTTTATCTACATCCGAAGTAACGATTTTCTTACAATCATCAATAAGAAGATTATACAAAGGTGCAATATAAAACTCATTATTGGTTCTAATATCTCTTTCGATCATTTCCTTTGCATACTTGCAGAAGTCGGATCCTTTTTTGAATCCATAGATACCAACACAGGCATTAGAACTAATTGCTTTTTTTTCAGCCGTTCTTTTTACATATCCACTATCATCCACATCAGCATAACTATAATTTGCTGAATTAGATTTAAATGTCAAGAGAAGTCCATCAGCATCTAAATCATTCATAGTATGTGGATCAAATACTGGACGAAATTCGATGTCTAGTGTATGAATTACAAGTGGTGCATCATTATCAATATACTCTTCAGCATAAAGACAACTGCAGACAGATCCATCAGTAAGTTTATCGAGAACTACAATCTTAATATCATCACCAAACTTTTTCTTTAGAAGTTCATCAATGTGAAAATTATATACAGTCTCATCTCTAACTACGAAGATTAGATTACAATCTTCATAGTTCAAACAATCAAGCGAAATATCAATTAGATGTTTGTCTTTGATATTAATTAACTGCTTTGGTACTTTAAATCCTTCTTTAATAAATCTACTACCAAGTCCCGCCATCGGAACAAGAATATTTGGTTTCATATCGAATTCCTAATAATTTCAGTTGTCTTTAAATGAGCAAATTCGATCCAGTTGTGGATGCTTCCTTCATTCCTTAGTAATTTATATAAGAAACAAGACGCAAATGTATCACCAGCACCAAGAACATTAACACCTTTCAGTATCAAATCTTTAGGCAGTTTATAGAAAAACTCATCTTTTCCATTTGATACAACGCTTCCTGATGAACTATGAAGTATCACATATCCCTTTATTGTATTCACGTAATCTGAAAGATTGCCATCAATATCTTCATCAGAAATAAAAAGATAATCTACACACTTAAGTAAATCTTTATTCAATGATTTTCCAGAACATATATCTGCAGTGATAATACCATTCAGTTTTGGAATAAAATCATGAATAGACATTTCATTGAGATAAATGAGATGGTGAACTTTTGATTCGAAGATTTTTACTTTGTGTTGAACTAGATTTAAATTTGCTTTTGAATACCTTTGTGCTGAAAGTTTATCAATATAAACAAGTGCTTGACCAACATCAATTGGAGAAAGTCCAATATTTAATGTTGAATCAATCTCAAGTAAAGATCTCCAAACATTTGCCATTGATCCTAAACTTTTCTTTTCAGAATTACCGTCAAGAATCGTATCAATAGTCAGATGCCCATAAAGCGAAATGTCTTTCATTAAAAGTTTTCCTTCAAGTCAAGTTCATAAATTTTAGACATTACCTCATCATAAGGAACAACCGGAATCAATTCTCTATCCTCCAGATATTCAAACAAACACATCACTGCATTTTCTCCACCATTACAGTGAAGAACTACAGAAATGTCTTGAAGAGTTCTTGGTGAATTTAACACACAATAAGGATATCCAACCTCTCTCATTATACCATAATCAAAAAGATCATCTCCAAGATAAACAACTTCTTCTGCAAGACAATTGTAATCATCAAGAACTTCTGCAAGATAATTTACTTTGTCTTTATGAAATCCTTCGCCACGATTCACTACAAAAGGAAGATTTCTATTCTTAAGAATGATCTCATTATAAGGATCGCCAGTTATAAAAACAACTGGAGTTCCAATAGCACGAAACCTTTTAATGGCAGTCCAATCCTTATCACAGAAAAGTTTAAGAACTACTTTCCCATCACGATCATAATATTTGGTGCCATCAGTAAGAACACCATCCACATCAAGGATTATAAGTTTAATCATAGTTTAAAAGTTTGCTTAATCTCTTCAATTAGATCTACATTGTTTGAAGCTACTCCAAGACCAAAAGAATTTGTAAAGTTTACTTTTGGAACTTCAAGTTGAGAAAAAAAGTATCCGACACCATCAGGGTTTGAAATAGTATCATGAAATAGAATTACACCATCTTCTTTTATTAAAGGTGCCCAGGTATCACAGTCATTTTTGCAATTTTTGTAATCATGAAGACCATCAATGTGAAGAATATCAATTTCTTTATCCCAAGTTTTTGCTACATCATCAAAATAACCTTTAATAATTTTTAGATTATCAAGACCAAGTTTTTCTTTAACTGACATTACAAACTGATAATCATCATCTTCACGAGGACCATGAACGGAAACATCAAAGTAGTCAATACCGTATACTGGATTGTCTTGGCATAGTGCCATTAAGAAAGAAGAGTACCCATAGTCAACACCAAGTTCAACTGTAACCTCTGGTTTAATACGATTAATCAACCATTCCACAAATCCTCTATGGCTTTTTGGAGGATAGTTCCATCCAGAAGGAATACTACCAAGAATTTCTTCTACTTCACTATCTGGAAGATTTAGAGCATATTCTTTGAAGTTTTCCTTTTTATTTTCAACCCATGAAAAATTTTCAACCATTTATCTGCTCCTCAATCCAATTATAAGTCTTACGAATACCTTCTTCAAGTGTCTGAGAATAATCCCAACCCAATTCTTTACGAATCAAATCATTATTGGAATTACGTCCACGAACACCAAGAGGTCCATCAATATGATTTTTTGATACTTTTTTACCAGCAACTTTTGCAGCAGTTTCTACAAGTTGATTGATAGTTACCATTTCTTCTGAACCAATATTGACTGGTCCAATAAAGTCAGAATTCATCAATCTACGAGTTGCTTCAATGCATTCATCAATATAAAGGAATGAACGAGTTTGAAGTCCATCTCCCCATACTTCAATCGTTCCA
>Ga0114963_10001450_pt1 | contig 16406 bp, 12 predicted proteins | sample C_131016_EF_Meta_FD_87019 | JGI IMG/M metagenome (GOLD analysis project Ga0114963, IMG submission 87019) | Freshwater microbial communities from Lake Croche, Canada to study carbon cycling - C_131016_EF_MetaG | ecosystem: Environmental > Aquatic > Freshwater > Lake | place: Lake Croche, Canada...
ACGCGTCACCGCACCATTTTTGTCCTGCCGTACCGCGAGCAACCTTCCCAAACCCATCCCAAACCCCCCAGCTGGCGTGGGTTTTCCGCCAAGTTGAGGAATCAGCCCATCATATCCCCCCCCGCCACAAATCGTACCTTGTGCCCCCAAATCTTGGGTCACCCATTCAAATACTGTAGCGTTGTAGTAGTCCAAACCCCGCACTAAACGATGATTTAAAATAAAAGGAATCCCGGCATGGGTGAGTAAATTTTGCAGTGTTTCAAAATGGACACGCGAAGCATCATCCAAGTCATCGGCCAGCTTGGGCGCGGCCTCAACCAAGGCCTGCATAGCCGGGTTCTTGCTATCCAAAATACGCAAAGGATTGGTGTACAAACGTCGCTTCGCATCTTCATCTAAAACTTCTTGGTGTTGCTCAAAGTGCGCAATTAATCGCTCACGATGGCGAAGACGCGCTTCGGGCGCGCCAATTGTATTGAGATGTAATTCAACCGCAGGCAGATCCAGCAACTTCCATAGGCGCGCCGTCATGAGAATCAACTCTGCATCAATATCAGGGCCGGCATACCCCATCGCCTCCACACCACATTGATGAAACTGCCGATAGCGCCCTTTCTGCGGGCGCTCATGCCGAAACATCGGTCCAATGTACCAAAGCCGCTGCGGGCCAGGGTACAACAGATTGTGTTGCAGCACGGCCCGCACCGATGAGGCCGTGGCCTCGGGACGCAAGGTCAACGCTTCGCCATTCAAACTATCGGTGAAGCTGTACATCTCTTTTTCGACGATATCGGTGACTTCACCAATCGAGCGCGTGAAAAGACCCGTTGGTTCCAATAAAGGGGTGCGCAGTTGACGATAGCCATAGCTTGATAACCAAGACCGCAGCGTATCTTCTAAAAATTCCCATTCGTGAATAGAATCAGGCAGGAGATCATTCATCCCCCTTACAGCTTGAAAGTGTTGGGTCATGCGGGGACGCCGTAGCGTTTTTCTATGTAGTTCACAACAAGCGCCTGAAACTCTTCGGCGATATGGTCACCTTTCAGCGTTTCGGCGCGTTCACCATCAATATAAACCGGTGCAACCGGACGCTCACCCGATCCGGGCAAACTAATACCGATATCAGCCAGCTTACTTTCACCGGGCCCGTTCACCACGCAGCCCATCACGGCAACGTTTAAACTCTCTACCCCGGGATATTTCTCGCGCCATTGCGGCATGCTCTCGCGCAAGAAAGTTTGAATCTGTTCAGCCAACTCTTGAAAGTAACTACTGGTTGTTCGCCCACATCCAGGACAGGCAGTCACTAAAGGCGTAAAGGATCGCAACCCCATGGTTTGGAGAATTTCTTGGGCAACCCTCACCTCCTTTGAACGATCTCCACCCGGCTCTGGCGTCAGCGAAATGCGAATCGTATCGCCTATGCCTTCTTGCAAGAGAACCGCGAGTGCAGCGGTAGAGGCCACGATACCTTTAGATCCCATGCCCGCTTCTGTTAAACCCAAGTGCAAAGGATGTGAGGTTCTGCTGGCTAGCTCTCTGTAGACAGCGATCAAATCCTGAACATCACTCACCTTGCAGGACAAAATAATGTGATCAGAGGGCAGGCCCCATTCAATCGCCTGCGCAGCGCTTTCTAACGCAGAAATAACTAAGGCTTCCCGCATGACGGCTTCTGCCGACCAAGGTTCTGCCCGCACGGCATTGTCATCCATCATCCGCGCCATTAAGGCCTGATCTAAACTTCCCCAATTCACGCCAATCCGAACAGGTTTCTTGTTCAGGCAAGCCATTTCAATCAAATAACCAAATTGATTATCTCGACGTGAGCCTGCGCCAACATTACCGGGATTGATGCGGTACTTGGCCAGTGCTTCACCACAAGCCGGGTGCTCTTGCAATAAGCGATGCCCGTTAAAGTGAAAATCTCCCACTAGAGGAACCGTTATTCCGACACGCGCCAGACCATCGCGAATATGCGGAACCGCTGCTGCGGCCTCACTGGTATTCACGGTAACCCGAACCAGTTCAGAGCCCGCCCGCGCCAGCTGCGCCACCTGTTGAATGGTTCCGGGAATATCAGCCGTATCGGTATTGGTCATCGACTGCACCACAACAGGCGCACTGCCCCCAACGGTAATTGCGCCCACTTCAACGGCTTGCGTCGTTCTTCTCTGCGGCGCTTTGTTTGACATCATGTGTTCCCCCTATTCCGCAACCGGCTCTAAGGTCAGTTTAGCGACAGAATCTTTGGTACTGTCAGTCAAGTCTATTGTTTTTCCCTTCCAGCTTAGGCTCACGCCGGGAGCATTTCCAATCACCACTTTAACTTGGCCCCGCGCCTGATACTCCCGACGCTCGCCCGCTTTGACTATGCCATGAACAAAGACTTTGCCACCCATTTCGCGCACATCCACCCAACTTTCTTGCGAAAAATCCAACACTACTGGATAGGCGGGCAAGCTAGGATCAAGGCGGGGGGGGCTGGCAGAATCTGCATCCGATGTGGGAAGCCTTAATGGAGTGGAGGCTCCAGCCAAGCTTGAAGAAGAACTGGGGCTTGCCCCCCCTGCATTAAGAACGGGCTTCACAGACAAAGAAGCACTCGCTGGTGGTGCAATAACAGGAGCGGCCGGCGCTGCTGTTGCTGCTGAGGAAGCCGCAACCGGCGGCGCAGGGACGGGAGCAGAATTGGCGGGGGGCGTGGATGACCCCTGCGGCTGAGATGATGAAGTGCTGGAACCCAATGTTGTCGAAGTGCTCTCAGTGCCGACTGGGGGGACTGCGTTCCCCCCCGGCTGGTCTTCGGCAGACAATTTGGGGGTCGCAGGCGTAATGGAATCCGTTCGCTGAATAATTAGACTGCGCGCTTGTTCAACGTGTTCCCATTTTACATACCCGCCGATTAAACCAATGAATACAACCAACCCTGCTGCAATGATCCACCGACGATTTGCGTGGGCACGATTACTTTGAATCGGCATATTTTCAGCGGGAGGGGATAGGGTGATCGGAGTGGCGTCAGAACGGTGGGCGGTTTGGATTTCTGTCACTTCAAATTGAGCAGGATCGCAACCAACAATACGGGCATAATTTCGAACGAATCCACGCACAAATGCAGCTGAAGGCAAAGCACTCAGATCATCTGACTCTAAGGCCAATATCTGTTTTTGCGATAGATTCATTCCGCTGGCCAGCTGCTGCACAGACAACCCTGCTTTCTCTCGTGCAATTCGCATCAATGCCCCGCGGCCAGGTCCTTGGCTTAATTGCTGCGCCATGTCATCTGACATCCTATCCGCTCCCGCTGTCTCTTCGCTCACAGTTCACTCCTCTCCAGGCTTTGCATCGCCATGCGGGCTGCTCTTTTAGATTTATCTTTTACTTGTCCGGCTAACTGCCCGCATGCGGCATCAATATCATCCCCGCGGGTTTTACGAACCGTCACCACATAGCCCGCATCCATCAAAACAGAGCGGAATTGATGGATCGCGGGTTGGGGAGATCGGCGATATTCACTACCTGGAAAGGGATTGAATGGAATCAAATTAAATTTGCAGGGCGTGCCCTCAACCAAGTCTAAAAGTTCGTGTGCATGGGCCAGTTGATCATTCACGCCCTCTAGCATGACATACTCAAATGTCACAAAATCACGCGGTGCTTTCTCGAGGTAGCGTCGACACGCTGCCAGTAAGGCGATCAAGGGATATTTTTTATTGATGGGGACAATCACATCTCTCAATGCATCATTTGGGGCGTGAAGCGAAACCGCCAATGCAACCGGATGGCGATCGCGTAATCGGTCCATGGCGGGCACGATTCCAGAGGTTGAAACGGTGACACGGCGCCGCGACAAACCATAGCCATAATCATCCAGCATGATGTCGAGCGCGGTATCTACGTTCTCAAAATTGGCAAGGGGTTCACCCATTCCCATCATCACAATATTGCTGATGATGCGTTCGCCTTTGGGATCCCGACCCAAAGCACGATTCGCCCACCAGACTTGTCCAATAATCTCTGCGGTAGTGAGGTTACGATTAAAGCCCTGATGGCCGGTTGAACAGAAGGTACAGGCTAAGGCACACCCCACCTGAGAAGAAACACATAGCGTACCGCGATCCTCTTCGGGAATGAACACCGTCTCGATTGCATTCCCTGCCCCCACTTCTAACACCCATTTACGGGTGCCATCATCAGACTCATGGGTAGAAATCAGTTTGGGCGGTTGAATCACCGCCGTTTCAAGTAATTTTTCTCGCAAACTTTTTGCGATATCGGTCATGCGGGTAAAGTCATCTTCACCATACAGATGAATCCAACGCATCACCTGCCTGGCACGAAAACGCTTCTCCCCCAAGCCCTCAACAAAGGCTTCCAGTTGGGGGAGACTCAAATCCATGAGATTGATCATGGCTGTGCGCGTGCCTTCACCGAAACAAGCAAAACCCTTGAGCGTTTAACGGCTGTGCAATTCAAGGCTAGGGAAGTAATAAGCGATTTCGACCGCAGCGGTTTCAGGTGCATCAGAACCATGAACAGCATTGGCATCAATGCTATCAGCGAAATCGGCACGAATAGTTCCAGGCGCAGCCTTCTTGGGATCGGTTGCTCCCATCAAGTCGCGGTTTTTAAGAATGGCACCTTCGCCTTCTAAAACTTGAATCATGACAGGGCCTGAAATCATGAAACCAACGAGGTCTTTAAAGAAAGGACGTTCACGGTGAACCGCATAGAACCCTTCTGCTTGAGCTTGAGACAACTGGGTCATGCGGGCTGCGATGACTTTCAGTCCGGCTTGCTCAAAGCGGCTATAAATTTGACCGATCACATTTTTAGCAACAGCGTCAGGTTTGATGATCGATAAAGTGCGCTCGATGGTCATGTAAGCTCCGGTAAGATGATGATTGAAAAAGCTAATTATTATAGCATGCCAGTCCCGCATCTCGCCAAATGAGTTGCCAGCCTGCGCTTCCTAGGGGGGCCTGCCAAGCGGGGTGCACCGCCACCCCCGGAACAGCGATCAATTCCCGACCGCAATGCAGCATTGGCATACGCGCACGACGCCATGGCGGCACACGTAATTCTTGAAATAATTTGCGCAGATTACGATGGGGCTGCATCGCACTCGGCTGAATGCGCGCCCCTCCGCTCGCTGTCTTGATCGTGAGTGGCCCACAATCATGGCGAAGAACAAAGGGCAATAAGAGCCCTGCCTGAATCTCATCCAACGATCCAGCTTCGACCCTCACGATGTCAACGCCACCTCCGGCTGGCCAATCTGCATGCAAAGGCTGCAGACCATTCCACTCTAACGATCGCGCCTCCGTCCCCTCTGCATCGATAAAATCAGGGCAAATCACAGCGTCAGGATTTTGGGTTCGCACTGTTCTCACGCGTTTTTCCAGCCATAATTTACCACCCCAACTGCGCAATACCCAATCTTGCCAAATCATTGTAGGGGCGCGATCCGCGTCGGCCTCTTGCAATTGTCGAATCCATTCCACTAGCCGTGGTGCCGGAGGTGCGGGCGCACCGCGCTCAGCAACTAAAACGCGGAGGAGATTGCGCAAACGGTGTTCTTTCAAGACCAAGTAAGACCGCTGATGTCCCGGCAACCAAGCAGGATCACTCTGTGGCGAAGCGGGTATCGTAGGCGAACCCGCATCACACAGAATGGCGTGTAAGTCCTGATGCGCCAACTCCACGAGTAATGACTGTGCTTCGGCCGCCCATTGTGCGCTGCGCGCCAAGCCTTGTTGCCAAGAGCGAAAACGCTCGTTCAGCGCGGGGCCCAGCCGATTCCGCACATAATTGCGGTCCATCTGCAAGCTCTGGTTTGAAGGATCTTCTATCCAGCTCAAACCTCGGTCTTTTGCCCACAAAGCAATACGCTTGCGCGGCACGCTCAGCAATGGCCGCAAAATAGGCGTCTGCAAAGGATGGCCGCTGGGAGTACTGTCCGCCCCCATTCCCGATAAACCTGCCGGCCCGGCTCCACGCAAAAGCTGTAGCAACACTGACTCAGCTTGATCATCTAAATGGTGGCCCAACACCACTACATCGGCAGGTATTGCGCCCAAAGCTTGATAGCGGACCAAACGGGCAGCCCCTTCAAGTCCGAGCCCTTCGAATTGTTGTAATTGTACTTTTTTGATATGAAAAGACACCCCACGCTGAAGCGCCTGCTGCTCACAATGTGCCGGCCACTGATCGGCAATAGGCTGTAAACCATGATGAATATGGGCTGCATGCAGTTCATAACCATGGCGGGGCCTCAACAAGGTCAGCGCTTCCAGAAGTACGGTGGAATCCATGCCCCCGCTAAAAGCAAGCAGAATCGTTTTTCCCTGCCACGGCCCGCCCTGCTCAAGCGCGTGGTTCACTACCTGAAGAAGATCATCGAGCATCGTAGTCTGCTCTAATGGAAAAGGGTGAGGCCTGATGGGATCAGGCGACAGATACTTCCTTGAAACGCCCGTAACTCATTAACCTATCATGCCGACGCTGGATGAGGTCCTCGGTAGAGAGCCCGTCCAAAACGCCGAATTGGTCATGAATCGCTTTGCGTAAGGTTTGCATCATCCCTGCAGGATCACGATGCGCCCCACCCAAAGGCTCTGGAACAATAGTATCAATCAATCCTAGCGCCTTCAGACGAATTGCCGTTATGCCCAAAGTCTCTGCGGCATCTGCCGTTTTCTCAGGCGTTTTCCAAAGAATGGCCGCACAACCCTCAGGCGAGATGACAGAGTAAATGGAATACTGCAACATCAAGGTGGCATCCCCTACCGCCACAGCCAAAGCACCGCCCGAACCGCCCTCACCAATGATGGTGCAAATGATCGGAACACTCAGGCCAGACATTTCGAAAAGATTGCGACCAATCGCTTCGGATTGCCCGCGCTCTTCGGCATCGATTCCTGGGTAGGCGCCAGGAGTATCAATAAAGGTCAAAATAGGAAGACGAAAACGTTCCGCTAAGCGCATCAGCCTCAATGCTTTCCGATAGCCCTCAGGGCGCGCCTGACCAAAGTTTCGATAAATTCTATCCTTGGTATCTCGGCCTTTTTGGTGGCCAATTACCATCACTGAACGACCATCAAATCGAGCCAATCCAGCGACAATGGCCGCATCATCGGCAAAGCAGCGATCACCATGCAATTCTTGAAAGTCAGTGAACATCCCATCAAAGTAATCGAGGGCATAAGGTCGTTGCGGGTGACGCGCCACTTGCGCGATTTGCCAAGCCGTTAACTTAGCGTAAATATCCTTTGCAAGCGTCTGACTTTTTTTCTGAAGTCTTGAGATTTCTTGAGAGATATCAACCGCAGAGTCTTCTTGAACAAAACGCAGCTCTTCTATCTTCCCCTCAAGCTCGCCAATGGGCTGCTCAAAATCCAGAAATTGAGTCTTCATGCTGGTTGCGCCATCTCTGTGTCACGCATCAATCAGTCTCCTGAGGTGCTGTGCTTAAGACGGCGGGCACGCACTGCGCCTGCTAACTCTTCAAGCATTACCTCGGTGTCTTCCCAAGAAATACAACCATCCGTAATGCTTTGGCCGTAGGTCAATGTGCATCCTGGGGTCAAATCTTGGCGACCCGCAACCAAGTGGCTTTCAATCATGACACCGGAGATTCTTTGATCACCCGCAGCGATTTGTCCGGCCACATCACTGTTTACCGCGCGTTGCTTCTGCGGATCTTTTTGGCTATTGGCATGACTAAAATCAATCATAATGCGCTGCTCTAGGCCTGCTGCTGCAAGTTCTTTAGCCGCAGCATCAACGCTGGCGGCATCAAAATTCGTCTGCTTACCACCCCGCAGAATCACATGACAATCTTCGTTGCCATTGGTGGCCACGATTGCAGAATGCCCGCCCTTGGTGACCGAGAGGAAATGGTGGGGCTGACGGCTTGCTCGAATCGCATCCACAGCAATTTTAAGATTGCCGTCTGTGCCATTTTTAAAACCAACGGCGCAAGACAAACCGGAAGCCAGCTCGCGATGTACTTGGCTTTCGGTGGTCCGCGCCCCGATTGCACCCCAACTGATGAGATCAGCAAGGTATTGCGGGGTAATCAAATCAAGAAACTCTGTTCCTGCAGGGATTCCCATTTCATTCAAGTCCATCAACAAATGGCGCGCAATACGCAGGCCGTCATTGATCTTAAAACTGTTGTCCAACATCGGATCATTGATCAATCCTTTCCAACCCACGGTGGTTCTGGGTTTTTCAAAATACACGCGCATGACCACAACCAGATCATCGATCAACGCTTCACGCACTCTGCGCAAACGTGTGGCGTATTCTTTGGCAGCATCGACATCATGAATGGAACATGGCCCCACCACGACCAGCAAACGATCGTCGCTTCCATGAAGAATGCGGTGAATATCTTTACGTGTTTCAAAGGTCAATTCGACTGCGCGATCCGTGGCAGGAAATTCCCGCAGGATATGGGCAGGGGGAACGAGTTCTTTAATTTCACGAACACGTACATCATCGGTTTTATGTGTGAGTGTTTCCATCATCATCTTATTCTAGTTAAGCGGTTCATTTATCAATCCGGGTCGGAGAGTATACCAAAGCTCAGCTTTATACCGTTCCGCCTACCGTCAGCCCATCAATACGCACAGTGGGTTGCCCCACTCCTACGGGCACGCTTTGCCCATCCTTACCACACACGCCAACACCGGCATCTAGCGCTAAATCATTGCCAATCATCGCCACCCGGGTCAAAACATCTGGCCCGTTTCCGATCAGGGTGGCGCCTTTCACGGGGCGGGTGAGCTTGCCGCCTTCAATCAGCCAGGCCTCCGAGGTTGAAAACACAAACTTACCCGTCGTGATGTCGACCTGACCGCCACCAAAGTTGGGGGCATACAAACCAGAAGAGACTGAAGCAATAATCTCAGCAGGATCATGGGCACCCGCCAGCATGTAAGTATTCGTCATACGGGGCATGGGAAGATGGGCAAAAGACTCACGCCTTCCATTGCCGGTTAAAGGCATATTCATCAAGCGCGCATTCAAGCTATCTTGAATATACCCGCGCAAAATTCCATCTTCAATGAGTGTAGTACAGGAGGTCGGATTCCCTTCGTCGTCGATGCTTAGGGAGCCTCTGCGTCCTGGCAGCGTTCCATCATCCCGCACTGTCACACCGGGGGAGGCCACCCGTTCGCCTATTCGTCCTGCAAACGCCGAACTGCCCTTACGATTGAAATCGCCTTCAAGCCCATGGCCAATGGCCTCATGCAACAGAATACCAGGCCAACCGGGACCCAACACCACCGTCATGCTGCCTGCGGGCGCAGGTCCGGCTTCTAAATTTGTGAGGGCCAACTTGACGGCTTGCTCGGCATATCCGCGCAGTACTTCTGGTGTGAAGGTCAGATAATCACTACGCCCTCCTCCTCCTGCGCTGCCCTGTTCGCGCCGTCCATCTTGTTCCACAATGACTTGCAGGGAAAGTCGCACCAAGGGCCGCACATCAGCGGCCATCCTTCCATCTGCTCTGGCTACTAGGACGACTTCGTATTCCCCTGCCAAGCTTGCCATCACTTGGGTAATGCGGGGATCCAGTCTTCTGGCTTCTTTTTCTAATTGCTCCAAGAGCCGGATTTTTTCACTATCGGGCAAACTTGCCAGAGGATCATTGGCAGAGTAAAGCGCTGAACCCGGTTGCAACTGACTGAGATTGGCACAGCCTTGGCCTCCGCTTCGACCAATCGCCCTTGCGGCATCGGCCGCCTTGTGCAAGGCCATGAGACTGATGTCATCTGAATAAGCAAAGGCAGTGCGCTCGCCTGAAACAGCGCGAACCCCAACGCCTTGCTCAATGTGAAAACTGCCCGACTTCACTTGTCCTTCTTCAAGGCTCCAACCTTCCGATCGGCTGTATTGAAAATACAAATCGGCATAATCCACTTGTCGGGTAAAAATACTACCCAACACGGCATCCAGATCCGAGAGCTTTAGGGCGCCGGGTTCAAGCAATTGGCGTTGCGCAACTACAAAATGAGGATCGATTGATGCAAAAGAAGAAGTGGCAATATTCAAAAGAAAACCTTTCAGGTCAAAATACGATGGTCTAGCGCGGGCAAGCTTTTACGCACACTAGCAAGATAAGCAGGGTCAATTTCTGCCACAACAAAACCGGGACCTTTGTCGTGCCGAGCCAGTATGGCACCCCACGGATCGATAATCATAGAGGAACCAAAGGTTTCGCGCCCAGAGGGATGCACACCCCCTTGGCCCGAAGCAATCACATAAGCCAAATTCTCAATCGCGCGCGCGCGTAACAAAATCTCCCAATGGGCCTGCCCCGTTGTTTGCGTGAAGGCAGCAGGCACAAAAATTAAATCAGGCTGCTGCAGCCCACGGTATAGCTCAGGAAAACGCAAGTCATAACACACTGACAGCGCCCAACGACCAAATGGTGTGTCGAGCGCAACCGGCGCATCACCGCGTTCTATTGTGAGTGATTCTTGATACTGATCTTGCCCGCGATGAAACCCAAATAAATGAATCTTATCGTAACGCGCAGCAGGCTTACCTTCCGGGGTATAAACCAAACTGGTATTGCGTACACGGTTGGCATCATCCGACTCAAGAGGGATCGTACCCGCCACAATCCACACTTTTAAACGCGCTGAAATCTCTGACAGAAACTGCTGGATGGGCCCTTTACCCGGCTGCTCACGCACCAACACTTTATCCGTATCCGCCATCCCCATAATCGGAAAATACTCAGGCAGGGCCAACACTTTTGCGCCAGTCTGGGCGGCTTCTTGAATAAGGCCCTCAGCAGATTTTAGATTTTCGTCCACCTTAGGCCCCGACACCATCTGGATAGTCGCAACCTTAAATTTTCCTGCCGACTCAAACATTATTCTTGCTCAGCCTTATTATCATTCTTGGTTTTTGAAGCATTTTTATTATCGCCGATGCGATTGACTTTAGGATCTTCCCAAGGCCCCGTGACCTGATAGTCGTAGGTTAAAAGTTGATCAATAGGGTTACTCAATAATCTCTGCAACAAATACGTTGCAGCTCCAACAACGGGCCCCCCCACCAAAGTACTGGCAAAGGAAACACTATTTCCCACCGCCGGGCTCACTTTCACATTCATCTCTGCGGTTTCAGAGACTACGGAGGCTTTTCCGCTGATCACTACACTTGCAGCAGGCCCTTTCATCTTCAGGTTTTGGGTACTCAACACGCCCTGCTTCACATCAATGTGCCCCGCCAAGGAGTCAAATGCAAACCCTTCACTAAAAATATCTCTAAAGTCCAAAGTGATTCTGCGCGGCAAAGATTGCAGGCTCAGTAAGCCGATCAACCGCCCCACCCCTGGCTCCACAGTTAAAAACTGCCCCGACTGAGAATTTAATTCCATCGATCCATTCAGGTTCGCCACCACGAAATCACCGGGATCGCCTGGCCAATCCAGTTGGGCGTGTAAGCTCGTTTTTCCTCTTGCCAACGCTTTGGGATATCCCAAGTCTTGCAAGAACAGGCCTGTATCCGAAGATTGAATCTCACCCGACATGATGGTGTGCGTCTGCCCGGCCCTGAGCGTCCAGTTTCCCTGGGCTTGAAGCAGTCCGTGGGGCTGGGTGATCGTGAGCTTAGAAATTTTCCAGCCGCCAGTATCGGGCTCAGCATGCATTTCTACCTGACCAATCTGTCGTTGATCAAAGTCTACTTTGCCAGCTTTAAGATCAAAGACGGGCAACTGACGCGGATCATCGGAAGGATCCAGCGCTAAGGTTTTACCCGTCGCAAGCAAAGGATCAGAGCGCAAGATGAGCTGATCTAGTTTGGCATTCAGATGACCTGGCCCCTCACCAGACCACTCTATGGTTCCCTCTAAATTTGAACCATGAAGTTCAAACATCATACCAGCAGAAGAATATTGACCCACAACATGATGCGCCCCAAGCCGGTAGCGCCCAAAACTGGCCTTCTGTGTTTTCATATCAAAATAAATAGGCAAATCTGACATGGAAGTCCGCTCATGCGTGGCTGAGGCGATAGGATGACTCCGCAAGACTTTCTTCCATGCATCGACATCCAGATTAACCAGATCACCGCTCAGTTGAATCCCATTCGTCGAGGGAAGTGAAGGGGACTCCTTTGATCCCAATTTGATCGCCACGCGCTTGATCTCTTCCTTATCACTAGCCGGAATTAGGGCGGTAAAGGCCAGCACGGAATCAAGGTAACCAGTGAGCACAGCAGACGCATTGGGTGCTTTTCGGTTGATACGAACAAGCAAGGGCAGTGCATCAGAATGCCCTTTTCCAAAAGGGGCAGGAAGATCAAGACTCACCCCTTTCAGATCTGAATTCAACTTAAAAAATACTTGACCAGGTCTTTCATCTAGCGTCGCTTGCCAGTTAGCAGCCCCAGTAAGAATACCTTTGGGTAGGTGCGGAATGATGCGATCTAAAGCTTTGGCATCCATTCCACCCGATATCTCTAAAACAAAAGCATCGGGGCGCCCAGACAACAAGACTTCACCTGATTTTCCAAGTAATACAAATCGCCCTGAACCAGAAAGAGCGTCTGAATTATTCGTGCGTTTAAACGAAACATTCCAATCTAGATTCCCCTCTGCTGCAGGTATCAAAACAGGAGCAAACTCTTGCAAAACCGAGCGGAGCGCAGGCTTTCCGTGCAGATCAATCGATAAGGGATCCGAACCATGCTTTTGAATATCTGCTTCTGAAGCTTGACCAAAGATGGGGGCCAAGGCATGAATATCCAAATCCGTATGGCCATCCATCACTCTAAACCGACCTTTCCATTCCCCTTTTCCCTTCAGGAAATTGAGCTTGTCTTCCATATAAAAATGATTGACATCGGCATGATCAAACTGCCCTCCGGCCTCCACTACCACTGCAACTGAATGCGCTAATAAAGCCTGTGAAGCGGGATGCCCCTGTTTAGACGGAGGCGCAACCGGAGCCAAAACAGCTTCAGACGCTGCGATTGTCGTGATGCTGGCTCGCGCCATGCCACCCAGCACTTTGGCACTCAAGCCATCCGCACTCACGCCATTTTCAGTAAACTGCAATCGCCCCTTAATCGCACTCATCGGCGGAATATCGCCAGTGTCATTCCGTAACTCTGCCCCATCCACCACCAGGTTTCCGACAACAGTCGTTGCATCGGTTTGATCAAGAGGCACATGAATTTTCAAACCCACATCCGCTATACCTGAAGCCTTAAACAGCTTGGGAAGAGAACCGATCGACTTTTTAAGCGGACTCGCCGCAATAAAATCTAATCCCGATTGCACAGGCCCCCGCACTTTTGCCTCAAGCTCTAAAACAGGATGTTCAGCATCTAAGTCGGGGACTTTCCCTAAAATTTCACGCGCAACTAACGAACCTTGACTGGCTTCGGTGCCACGAATGGTCACAGCCACCCCATCAAAATCCAAAGCGCCACGCACCCCCGTCAACACAGGCCAATTGCTGGCGTAATCCAAGCGCACATCCTCCAAGGGCACATGAACTTTGAATGTTCCAGCTTGAGGGGTGGCAAACGGGAAAGCATGTAAATCACCCTCTAATTCCATTGTGGCCAATCTGCTTTGCCCTGATCGCAAGGAACTCTTGATCCAATTACGCGCATCTTGACCAATATCAGTCGGTAAAAACTTACCCACAGACGAAACCTCTGCGCGCTCTATAGAGGCGCGAAGGCGCGCCATACGATGCCCTTGTTCATCCAGTTGCAGCGTACCCTCAACATGCCCTAATACCTCAGGATCCTCCACCTTACATTGATCTAGGGTGATCAAGGTCGCGTTCCCTTTCTTCTCCCAATGCGCACTTGCCTGAATATGATGAAGTGTAAGGGGATGATCAAAATACGCATCCAGTGCCATCACATAATTTTGCCCATCTAGATCAATATGTCCTTTTGATTGATCTGCCTGAATGGCGCCAGACAAATGCGCTACACCTGGCCATTTTTGGTCTGCCATCATGCTCAGATCCGTAAACCTCGCTTGCAGGTTGTAATCGCCCTTACGATTTTCACCCACATTCCAGCTTGCTTTCAGTGCTTGAATCACCCCCGTAGGGGCCCACTTATCCAGCTTCGTTTGCAATTTCTCAGGCAAGGGTAAAAGATGTCGCAGACCTGCTAAATCAATAAAATCAGCACTCGCACCGAACGTGCCAGACCATTCGGCAAAGTGCTGACTATCCCGCCCATGAAAATCACCATTAAACTCAGGATTGCGCATGATGTGCGCTGGCGCGGTAAAGGTTAATTTAAAACGATGCCGATCCCCTCGCCCTTGCAAATGGAGTTCGACTTGTGGAAATTTGGCAACGGGAGAGTGCATTAATTGATCCTCCCAGTTCACCACTCCATCATGAATACCGAGCTCTTGCTGATTCAAAAGCCAGTCTAGAAAAGGAATACCAGGTTCATCGGAACTCAGGGGTAACAGGATTCCTGCCAACAAGAAACGGCCATCTGCACGTCGTTGGATATTGAGTTTGGGACGATGGATGTCGAGCGCAGCAAAATCAATGTTGCCATTGATTAAAGAGAGCAACGCCAATCGCACATTGACCTGCTCCAAACTCAAGTCTACAAGACCAGTGTTGTCTTTTAACTCTAAGTCTTTCAGAATGAATTCGGGCAAAAGGCCATGCCATATCACCTCTAATTTTCCTACGTGCGCTTGAATTTTTGCTTTTTCGGAAACCGCTGCCTCTATGCGCGGGCGAAAAGAGTCAAGATGATCCCCTAACCACAGTCTGGCCCAGAAGCCCAGCCCAAGGGCAAGGAGCAAGACTAGCGTTGCAAGGGCTAACGCGCCTCGCATCAGCCAAATCGTAGATTGCCTAAACATTGCACCTTTGGGGTTAAGTGGGTTTGGGGCGGGATACCTGTCGCTTAAGGCACTCAATGCCAAAATAAATGCAGAAATCCGAATAAATTCACAAATATTGTATTTTTTAGTGCGTCAATTATAGCTTTTTGGCACCGCTCACGCCAAACCCATCACGTTGATGCGGTAAACTTGTTTCTTTTTCGCCGGTGAGTTTGAACTATGTCGATGTCTGATCGCGATGGCCTGATATGGCTGGATGGAGAGTGGGTGGAATGGAGAGCAGCACAAACTCATGTCTTAACGCACAGCCTGCACTATGGCTTGGCCGTTTTTGAAGGAGTGCGCGCCTATAAAACGAGCAAAGGTAGCGCCATTTTTAGGTTGCAAGAACATACTGCGCGCTTATTTCGTTCTGCCCATATTCTGCAAATGAAGATGCCCTATGATGAGGCCACCATCGCGCAGGCCCAACTTGAAACCGTGGCGCGTAATGGTCTTGAGGAATGCTATATCCGCCCCCTGGCTTTTTACGGATCAGAAAAAATGGGGATTTCTCCTCATGGTGCGAAGGTACATATCAGCATTGCAGCTTGGCCTTGGGGTGCCTATTTGGGTGAGGCCGCTTTAGAACAAGGTATTCGGGTCAAAACGTCTTCCTACACACGTCATCATCCCAACATCACTTTGTGTAAAGCGAAAGCCAGTGGCAATTACATGAATTCCATCCTAGCGAATAATGAAGCGATTGCGGATGGATACGATGAAGCTTTGCTCCTGGATGTAGACGGTTTTGTAGCCGAAGGTTCGGGTGAAAATATTTTTATCGTGCGTCGTGGTCAATTGGTGACCCCTGACTTGTCATCGGCACTCGAAGGGATCACCCGCGATTCAATTTTTGAATTGGCCAAAGAAATGGGCATTACTGTGACGGAAAGACGGATCTCACGCGATGAATTGTATAGCGCAGATGAAGCCTTTTTCACTGGAACAGCAGCAGAAGTCACGCCAATTAGAGAAGTCGATCGCCGTATCATCGGAGCTGGCAAGCGCGGCCCTGTTACACAGCAGTTGCAGTCACGTTATTTTGAATGTGTGCGCGGAGAATCGAGCGCCCATCAGGCATGGAATACCCCAGTACCCAAGGTTTAAATCTTGTTCTAAGGCACAGAGTCAATACAACGCACCTCATTTTTAAAGGGTAAAACGTATTATGAGCACGACAACAATCCCAGAAAGCGGTGGCTTAACGCAGCGCGAAGTAGAAGTCACCGCCAGTGATCTCCCTTTGCATTGCCCCACGGATGCGGTAAAACTTTGGAATGCCCATCCTAAGGTTTTCTTGGATGTGGTAAAACACGGCAGCGTAAGTTGCCCCTATTGCGGAACGCAATACCGCTACAACGGCCCCGCTCATTCAGGACACTGACCCCCACCACATCCACCCCTTCGCTGTGGCTGATACTGAACGCGCCATAGGCGTCATGCCCTCTTCTTCCTCCACATTGCTTGTGGCCCCTTCTTGGGTGGG
>Ga0114963_10001451_pt1 | contig 16401 bp, 13 predicted proteins | sample C_131016_EF_Meta_FD_87019 | JGI IMG/M metagenome (GOLD analysis project Ga0114963, IMG submission 87019) | Freshwater microbial communities from Lake Croche, Canada to study carbon cycling - C_131016_EF_MetaG | ecosystem: Environmental > Aquatic > Freshwater > Lake | place: Lake Croche, Canada...
CCCCGCTTGCGGCCTCCACCCAAAATCCCACACCCTTGAATCCAGACCCTCCTATTCCAGCAACGCGCAGCCTGAGCCACGCGCCTATGCTGTTCTGGCAAATCCTGCTGGCGCTGGCCGCCCTGGCCATGGTGCCCACCCTCTGGTCCGGACTCGACCTGCAAACAGCGACCTGGTTTGCCGGGCCGGGCACTAGCCAGCACATTATTCAATGGTGGTGGGTAGAACTGATCAATTTACATGTACCGGCTGTGTTCCGTGGCTTGATTTTTCTAACACTGGCTGGCTGGATCGTGGCAAGTCTTCGCCCGGCTTTACGGCAGTGGCGCCTGCCGCTCGCTTTTGTAGTGCTCTGCGGCGCTTTGGGACCGGGTTTGCTGGTCAATAGCGGCTTCAAAGAGCACTGGCAGCGTGCGCGCCCTTATGAAGTGCAAAATTTTGGCGGTACTGCACAATTTACCCGCGCCGGCCTGATCACCGACCAATGCCATAACAACTGCTCCTTTGTCAGCGGCCATGTGGCCTGTGGCTTTTTCTTTGCGTCGCTCATGCTGGTAGCGCCCCGCAGACGCAGGATGTGGGCCACGGTCGGCCTAGGCGCGGCCGTTTTGATCGGCTTTGCCCGCATGGCCGATATGGCGCATTGGTTGAGCGATGTGCTCTGGGCAGGACCGATTACGCTGCTGTGCAGTTGGGTCATCTGGCGGGGGCTATTGTGGGTCTATAGTCCAAAGGTCGGCGCAGCAGATACAGTGGACAACCCGGACGCTTAGCAGCCCGCACCGCCCTTGGGCCATGTCTCACTAGGCCCGTTCAAGCAAGCCCTCAGCCAAGCCGTCCAACACGCTTGGGTAGCGCAACACCAGCCGCAACTCCCGCTTGATACGCCGGTTGTCCATGCGCCGGGACTCGGCCAAAAAACTCATTTGCATGGGCGACACCACCGCCGCAAGAGCGTCGCGCGACATGCGTGGCGGTGGCGGCAAGCCATACAGTTTTGCCGCGGCGTCCATGTAATCGCCCATCTTCATGAGTACATCGTCGTTGACGTTATAGACACCCTGTGTCCGTCCGCGCCACAAGGCCAACATGCAGGCGCGGGCCAAGTCGTCCGCATGGATGTGGTTGGTATAGACATCTTCAGCCGCCAGCAACACCGGCGTCGCTTTTTGCAAGCGTACCAGTGGCGTGCCGCCTTCGCGGTCCGGCGCGTAAATGCCGGGAATACGCAAGACGCGCGTTTGCGACCCGGTGGCGCGTCCGAAATGGCGTACCCGGCTTTCTGCATCGACACGGCGATGCGCCCGCTCGGTTTGGGGCATTAGCGTCCGAACTTCCGAAACCCATTCCCCCTGGCAATCGCCATAGACCCCGGTGGTAGAGCCATACACCAGGGCTAGCGGTGCGGGCCGCAGGCGCAAGGCTAGCAGCAGCTGGGCGCTACGCAGATCGCGGCTACCGGTAGCAGCTGGCGGCGCCAAATGCAGCACGCGCTGGCCTAAGGCGGCCAAGCGGCGCAGGCTGCGCGCATCATCCAAATTACCCAAGAGCGGCGTGATGCCTGCCGCGCGCATAGGCGCCACCCGCCCCGCTTGCGAGGTGAGCGCCAGCACGCGCACGCGCGGTACTAGCAAGTGCGCCACGCGCATACCCACATCACCGCAACCGACGATGAGTATGCGACTGCGTCTAAAGCGAGCAGGCAAAGCGCCTAAGGGGCTTTGGTTTGAGGGCAAAATCGGGGATTGTGTGCGTTGTAAACCCCAAGGATAACCATAACGATGAATGCCAGTGCCGCCTCTTTCGCCATCTCGGTTCAGCCCAGCGGCATCCAGTTTGAAGCCCAGCCCGATGAAAGCCTACTTGCCGCCGGCATCCGCCAAGGCATAGGTCTGCCCTATGGCTGCAAGGACGGCGCTTGCGGTTCTTGCAAATGCAAGTTGGTATCCGGCCAGGTAGCCCACAGCAATTTCCAGCGCAAAGCACTGAGCGAAGAAGAAGAAGCGCAAGGTTTTGTGCTCACCTGCAGCGCCCGGGCCCATAGCGACATCACCCTCGAGTCGCGCCAAGTCACGCCCGCTGGGGCGCTACCGATCAAAAAAATGCCCACCCGCGTGAGCAGCCTGGTCCGAAAGACCGAGGACGTCGTGCTGATGCAATTGCAATTGCCAGCCAACGACAGCTTTGTGTACCGCGCAGGCCAGTATGTTGAATTCATCCTGCGCGACGGCGCGCGCCGTTCTTACTCCATGGCCAATGCGCCCAGCCATGGAGCGGGCATAGAGTTGCATATCCGCCATATGCCAGGCGGGCGATTTACCGATTTGGTATTTGGCACCATGAAGGAGAAAGACATATTGCGTATCGAAGGGCCTATGGGGTCGTTTTTCCTGCGCGAGGACTCGGATAAGCCCATGGTGTTTCTGGCCTCAGGCACGGGCTTTGCGCCACTCAAGGCCTTGCTCGAACACATGCAGCACTGCGGCATCACGCGCCCGGTCACGCTGTACTGGGGCGGACGCCGCCCAGCCGATTTGTACATGGACGATTGGGTACAGGCGCAATGTGCAGCCATGCCGCACTTACGCTACGTACCTGTGGTATCGGATGCGCTGCCCGCAGATGGCTGGCAAGGGCGCACCGGTTTTGTCCACCGTGCGGTGCTTGAGGATTTTCCGGACCTGTCCGGTCATCAGGTCTATGCCTGTGGCGCGCCGATCGTGGTGGACTCTGCCCAACGCGACTTTTGCGCGCAAGCAGGTTTACCGGCGGATGAATTTTTTGCTGACGCTTTTACTTCGGAGGCGGATAAGCATTAAGCGCTTCGTCGGCTTTAGCTGTTCGCACTGCGCTGGGTCTTTGGCTGAGCGCCACGGCAACTACGACGACGACCGCGCCTGCCTGCGCCATGGGCGTCATCACTTCGGCTAGGTATATCCAGCCGAATAAGGCGGCAAATACAGGCTCCATGGCATAAATAATCGCCGCCTGTTCTGCCGATACATGGGTTTGGGCTAATGCTTGCAAAAAGAAAGTGGCTGCCGAGGCTAGCGCGCCCAAGAACAGCAAGCCAAGCCAAACTTCAAGGTTGATCACGCTGGGCAGGCTAAGTACCCGCGCCGGCCCGCTGTCCATCAGCATCCACACCAGGCCCATAAGTGCCATACACCACACTTGGCCCGCGGCCAAATACACCGCCCTGTGCAGGCGCGCGCGCGCCGACATACCGATGGTGTACACCGCATAGGCCAGCGCTGCAAGCAAGGTGGCTGCGTCCGCCAACAAGTGGGCCTCGCCCTCATACGACATCATGCCGATGCCCAAGCAAGCCAGCGCGGCGGCTACCAATATCAGCCAGCTAGGCCGCGCGCCCAGCAGCAAGCCCAGCACGGGCACCATCAGGACATTGAGGCTCGTGAGGAAAGCACTGCGGTTAGACGCAATGAACTGCAAACCATAGGCCTGCGCCGCCATAGAGAAGAGCGCCAGCGCACCCAACCAGAAACCGTCGCGCCAGGCGGCAAAGCTTATGCCGCGCACAAAAGGCAACATGCACAGCGCCGCAATGCAAAAACGTAAGGTGGTAATTTCCACACCGCTGAGCACGCCGGTAGCTACTTTGAGCACCGGAAACGTCATACCCCATACCACTGTCACCAGCAGCAATATCAAGGGGTAGCGGTAAGGCATGCGCTCAAGCGCCTGGGCTACTTATTCGCCCAAATACGCGGCACGCACTTTAGGATCGTTCAGCATTTGCTTGGCGTCTCCGCTCATGGTGATGATGCCCGACTCCATCACATAGCCGCGATTGGCAATGGACAGAGCGCGGCTGGCGTTTTGCTCTACCAGCAGCACCGTCACGCCTTGCGCATACACGTCTTGCACCACTTCAAAAATCTTGTCCACCATCAAAGGCGATAAGCCCATGGACGGCTCGTCTAGCAGCAGCACTTTGGGCCGACTCATAAGCGCCCGGCCCATGGCCAGCATTTGCTGCTCGCCACCGGACATGGTGCCTGCCAATTGCGTACGCCGCTCTTTGAGGCGCGGGAAGATGGCAAACATTTTTTCGATGTCGTCTTCGATGCCCTGCTTGTCGTCGCGGATGTAAGCGCCCATGTACAGGTTTTCCATGATGGACATGCGCGTGAACACGCCTCGGCCTTCGGGCACCATGGCCAGGCCTTGCTTGACCAGGTCCCAAGGGCCTTGGCCGCGTATGCTCTTTCCCATGTAGACAATATCGCCCCCGGCCAAGGGCAGCGTGCCGGTAATGGCTTTCATGGTGGTGGTTTTGCCCGCACCGTTGGAGCCGATCAGGGTTACCAACTCGCCTTCGTGCACTTCGAAATCCACCCCTTTGACAGCCTGGATGCCGCCATAGGCGACCTGCAGTCCGCTTACTTGGAGCAATGTATTGCTGGTCATATGCTTTCCTTCTGAGGCGGCACAAGCCACCCCGGTACTTCTAGATTGATTAGTGGCCGCTGGTGCCCAAGTAGGCTTCGATCACTTTGCTGTCTTTTTGCACTTCGGCCGGCGTGCCATCGGCAATTTGCTTGCCGTAGTCCAGCACGGTGACGCGATCACACAAGCCCATCACCAGTTTCACGTCGTGCTCGATGAGCAAAATCGTGCGCTGGTCATTGCGGATGCGGTCTATCAATTCGCGCAGCATGACTTTTTCGGTGGCGTTCATGCCGGCTGCAGGCTCATCCAGCGCGATGAGCTGCGGGTCGGTGGCCAGCGCGCGGGCAATCTCCAGCCGGCGCTGGTCGCCGTAGCTTAGCGTGCGGGCCTTGTAATCGGCAAACTTGCCAATGCCTACGTAGTCCAACAGCTCTTGGGCGCGCTGGGCGATTGCGGCCTCTTCGGCTTTGAAGCCCGCCGTGCGAAACATCGCGCCCAACAAGCCCGAGTGGGTGCGCACATGGCGACCCACCATCACGTTTTCCAGCGCCGTCATTTCGGCAAACAAGCGGATGTTTTGGAAGGTACGCGCGATACCGGCTTGGGCCACGGTATGCACCGCCGTCGGTTGGTAGGCCTTGCCCGCCAGCGCAAAGTTGCCGCTATCAGGCGTGTACAAGCCGGTCAGCACATTAAAGAACGTGGTCTTGCCCGCGCCGTTGGGGCCGATCAGGCCGTAGACCTGACCGCGCTCGATGGTAATACCGACATCGCTTAAGGCTTGCAGGCCGCCGAAACGTTTGGATACGCCGGAGACTTGCAAAACGATGTCTTTGGAGGAGGATGTTGTGGTGCTTGTCATGTGCATCCCCTTCTTAGGCTTTGGGCGCATTGGCCAGCGATTTGCCATGCTCCGGCGAGGGCCACAGGCCGCGCGGTCGCATGAGCATGATGGTCACCATCGCAAGGGCGATGAGCAACTGGCGCAGGATGGAGGCATCGAGTCGCCCATCAGTCATGGTTTGCAAAGGGCCGGCCACATAGCGCAAGACCTCGGGCAAGGCCGAGAGCAGCACCGCGCCCAAAATCACGCCGGGCAAATGCCCGATGCCGCCCAGCACCACCATGGCCACGATCATTACCGACTCCATCAGGCTGAAGGACTCGGGCGATATAAAGCCTTGGAAGGACGCGAACATGGCACCCGACACACCGCCAAAGGTCGCGCCCATACCAAAGGCCGTGAGCTTCAAGTTCCGGGTGTTGATGCCCATGGCCTTGGCGGCAATCTCGTCTTCACGGATCGCCATCCAAGCCCGGCCAATGCGCGATTGTTCTAGGCGGTGCGAAATAAGAATACTCACCAAAACCAGCGCCAAAAACAGGTAGTAGTACAGCGACACCGAGGCGAACTCGATACCCCATACCACTAATTTTTTGCCGATGTTGATGCCAAAAAATTGCAGCGAGTCGATTTGCCCTATGCCTTTGGGGCCATTGGTGATGTTGACCGGGTTGTCCATATTGTTGAGGAACACGCGGATGATTTCGCCAAAACCCAAGGTCACAATGGCCAAGTAGTCGCCACGCAGTCGCAGTGTGGGCGCACCCAACAGCACACCAAAGATTCCCGCCAGACCCGCGCCCAAAATCAGCACCAACCAAATCGGGGTGTGCATACCCGTGGGGTAGGCCGCAGCCAGCCAGGTAAAGGTTTCTGTCAGGTGCGGCGAATTGAGCAGGCCATAGCTGTAGGCGCCGATCGCAAAGAAGGCCACATAGCCCAGATCCAACAAACCGGCATAGCCCACCACAATATTGAGGCCGAGTGCCAGCAGCACATAGAGCAAAGCCATATCGGCAATCCGAACCCAGGCATTGCCAAAGTTTTGTAAGACCAGCGGCAAGACCAGCAAGAGCGCCGCAATCAGCGCATAACGGATAAAAGTTTTTTGTGTCATCACCATCTCCCCTTATGCCCGGTCTGCCACGCGTTCGCCCAGCAAGCCCGAGGGTCGCAGGGTCAATACGATGATGAGCACTATGAAGGCAAAGATGTCTGAGTAATGGCTGCCTAGCACGCCACCGGTCCAGTCGCCGATGTAGCCCGCGCCAATCGACTCGATCAGGCCCAGCAAGATGGCACCAACCACCGCACCAGCCAGATTACCGATACCGCCGAAAACCGCTGCGGTAAAGGCTTTAAGGCCCGGTAAAAAGCCCATGGCATGCTGCGCGGTTCCGTAGTTGGAAGCGTACATCACCCCAGCGATTGCCGCCAGCACGGCGCCGATCACAAAGGTCGCGGAAATCACGACATCGGGCTTGACGCCCATAAGCCCGGCAACGCGCGGGTTCTCGGCGGTGGCACGCATGGCGCGTCCAAGCTTGGTGTAATTGACTAACCAGGTCAGCAGCGCTAGGGATACGGCTGTGAAGACCAGAATCATGACCTGCGTGGGCGTGATCACCGCGCCCAAAACATTGAAGGGCTCACTTGGCAGTAGCGTCGGATAGGACTTGAAGTTGGGCTTCCAAATAATCATGGCCAGCGTCTGCAAGAGGATAGACATGCCGATCGCGGTAATCAGGGGCGCCAGCTTGGGGCTGTTACGCAAAGGGCGGTAGGCGATTTTTTCGATAACAAAATTGAGCACTGCGGCCACCACGCAGGCTACCACCAGCGCGATTAACAGAATCACGTAGCCAGGCCAGTCGGGGTGTGCAGGGCGGAGCAAGCCGATCACCGTCCAACTGGTCAAAGCCCCGACCATCATGACCTCGCCGTGGGCGAAATTAATCAGGTTGATGATGCCGTACACCATGGTGTAGCCCAGGGCGATGAGCGCATACATGCTGCCCAGCACCAGGCCGTTGATGACCTGCTGTACAAAAATATCCATAGGTAACTCCGATGTTGGATGGCCCGGTCAGATATGACTCGGGGTGCGCGCTCAGCGTTTGATAGCAATAAAGCGGCCAAAAAAGCGCGTGGCGCTTGGCCTTTTTCCGTGTGGGCGGATTCTAGCCAGTTGCCCTGCTGCACAAGTTCACACCTGCTTAGGGGTTTGCCCGCGCTGCGCAAGCGTTTTCATACGCAAGATAGCAACTACTTCGCTGGTTTTGACAATGCATTGCGCGCCCGCAATTCGCGTAATTTTTCGGCAATACGGATTTCTAGACCACGCTCCACGGGTTGGTAAAACTGGACGCCATCCATGCCCTCGGGCAAATAGCGCTCGCCTGCGGCAAAAGCGCCCTCCTCGTCGTGGGCGTAACGGTAATTTTTGCCGTAATCCAGGTCTTTCATCAGGGCCGTAGGGGCATTGCGTAAATGCAGTGGCACCGGGCGTGTGCCCTCTTTTTTGACCAACGCTTTGACTTCCTTGAAAGCTTTGTACACCGCATTGGATTTAGGCGCCATCGCCAGATAGACCACGCATTGGGCTAGGGTCAATTCGCCTTCGGGGCTGCCGAGGCGTTCGTACACATCCGCCGCGTCCAGCGCCATACGCAAGGCGCGTGGATCGGCCAGGCCGATGTCTTCGCTGGCCATGCGTATCAAACGGCGCGCCAGATAGCGCGGCTCGGCTCCGCCATCGAGCATGCGCACGAACCAATACAGTGCAGCATCCGGGTCGGAGCCGCGCACCGATTTGTGCAGCGCCGAGATCGTGTCGTAAAACTGCTCACCGCCTTTGTCGTAACGGCGCATGCGCTCACCCAGCACTTTGAGCAGCCAAGCATCGTCGATCTGTGCGCGCTTTTCCTGCTGGGCCGCAGCGGCCAAGGTTTCCAAGGTATTGAGCAAGCGGCGCGCATCGCCATCGGCATAGGCCACCAGGCGCTGCGCGGCAGCATCGTCCAAAGGCGGTACTGCGTCCAGGGCAAGGGCTTTGGCAATCAGCTGTGCCAGCGCCTCTTCGCCCAAAGGCTGCAAAACATACACCGCCGCCCGCGACAACAGCGCCGAGTTCACTTCGAACGACGGGTTTTCAGTGGTAGCGCCGATAAAGATAAACAAGCCGCTTTCCACATGCGGCAAAAAAGCGTCTTGCTGGCTTTTGTTAAAGCGGTGTACCTCATCGACAAACACCAAGGTACGCCGCTGCGTCAGGCCATCTTGCGACTGCTGCGCTCGCTCCACCGCTTCGCGGATTTCTTTGATGCCGCCTAGCACCGCGCTGATGCTGATGAAGTCGGCATCAAAGGCGTCGGCCATCAAACGCGCGATTGTGGTTTTACCGGTGCCCGGCGGGCCCCACAAAATGCAACTGTGCGGCGTGCCCGATTCAAACGCCAGGCGCAGTGCCATGCCCTCGCCCAAGACCTGCGACTGACCAATTACCTCGGCCAGCGTGCGCGGACGCAGTCGCTCGGCCAGCGGAATATGGGTGGACGGCTTGCTTGCCACGGCTTATTGGCGCAGCACGTCCACGCCAGCGGGCGGCTTAAATTGGAACAGTGCGTTATCCAGCGCCGGGTTGGCTTCGAACTGGGTAAATTGCATGACCGAGCGCTGGCCAAAACTATCCAAAATTTCCAGAGTGGCCAGGGCGGAACCTTTGAAACCGATGCGCACGGTTTGCAAACCGCCGTCTTTGGAGCGAGGCCGTGCCAGCACCCAATCCTGGCCGTCGGACGCCGCTGCGTTGCTGAGCTCAAACTCAGTCTCCATAGCGCGCAAGTCGCTGGCCGAGGCAATCAGCGCGGCGGGGGTGGTGCCTAGGGCTTGCGCTTGTTTGCGTGCCGTGGCTTGGGCCAGGTCCACGTCGTAAAGCCACAGGGTTTGCCCATCGGCCACGATGATTTGCTCCAGCGGTTTTTTAAATACAAAGCGAAAGCGGTTGGGCCGCACAAACTCAAAGCTGCCGCTGCTATGGCGCACCCGCGCTAGCTGCCCTTCTTTGGGCGGAGAAGTCACTTGCTGCACAAACTGCGCGCGACCGCTGCGGGTGTTTTTGATGAAGGCTTCCAAGGCTTCCAGACCGGTGGCTTGTGCTGCCATCGCACTGCAAGCCAGCAAGGCCACACTGGCGCGCAACAGCGAAGTGCCTCTAGGCCAATTAGTCATAAGGACAGGGCCAAAGGCCCGTAGCCCCAAGCGGGTGCCCAGCGGGTCTTGGCAGGCCGCCCGCATTGCCAAATTTTGCAAGGACCAAAGCGCTTTACGAAGCACGCGCAGGCACCAAAATTTCGCGTTGTCCGCTGGTACTCATGGAACTGACCAGGCCAGCGTTTTCCATATCCTCTACCAAACGCGCGGCGCGGTTGTAGCCGATTTTCAGGTGGCGCTGCACCAGCGAAATACTGGCCTTGCGGTTCTTCAAAACCACTTCCACCGCCTGGTCGTACAAGGGGTCTTTCTCGCCGCCGCTGTCACCACCTTCGGCGTCTTCGCCCTCGACCGTGCCGCCTTCGAGCAGGCCTTCCACATAGTTGGGCTCGCCGCCCTGCTCTTTCAGGTACTTCACCACGCGGTGCACTTCTTCATCGCTGACAAAAGCGCCGTGCACCCGAATCGGCAGGCCAGTGCCGCTGGGCATGTAGAGCATATCGCCCATACCGAGCAAAGCCTCCGCGCCCATCTGGTCCAGGATGGTGCGGCTGTCGATTTTGCTACTCACCTGAAAGGCGATGCGCGTGGGAATGTTGGCCTTGATCAAGCCGGTAATCACGTCCACGCTAGGGCGCTGGGTTGCCAAAATTAAGTGAATACCGGCGGCGCGCGCTTTTTGCGCCAAGCGGGCGATCAGCTCTTCGATTTTTTTGCCCACCACCATCATCAGGTCCGCCAACTCGTCGATCACCACCACGATGTGCGGCAGGCGGTCCAGCGGCTCCGGGTCTTCCGGGGTCAGGCTAAAGGGGTTGTAGACAAAAGTGCCTTGGGCCTTGGCCTCGTCGATCTTGGCGTTAAACCCTGCTAGGTTGCGCACGCCCATTTTGCTCATCAGCTTGTAGCGCTTTTCCATTTCGCCCACGCACCAATTCAGGCCGTGCGCGGCTTGGCGCATATCGGTGACCACAGGCGCCAGCAAATGCGGAATGCCTTCATAGACCGACATCTCCAGCATCTTGGGGTCTATCATCAACAAGCGCACATCGCGCGCCTCGGCCTTGTACAACAGGCTCAAAATCATGGCATTGATACCCACCGATTTACCCGAACCGGTGGTACCCGCTACCAGCACATGCGGCATCTTGGCCAGGTCGGCGACGATGGGGTTGCCCACAATGTCTTTGCCCAAGCCCATGGTCAGCAGTGACTTGCCTTCGTTATAAACCTGCGAGCCCAAAATCTCGGACAGGCGGATGGACTGCCGTTTGGCGTTGGGCAACTCCAGCGCCATATAGTTTTTGCCCGGAATGGTTTCCACCACGCGGATGGACACCAGGCTCAGGCTGCGCGCCAGGTCTTTGGCCAGGCCCACGATTTGTGAGCCCTTTACGCCAGTCGCAGGTTCGATTTCATAGCGCGTAATCACCGGGCCGGGCTGGGCTAGCACCACGCGCACTTCCACGCCAAAGTCCTTGAGCTTTTTCTCGATCATGCGGCTGGTCATTTCCAGCGTCTCGTTGGACACGGTTTCTTGGCGCAACATGGCTTCGTCGAGTAAGGACACTTGCGGCAGCTTGCTGTCCGGCATATCGGCAAACAAAGGCTTTTGCCGCTCTTTGGCCACCCGGGTGCTCTTGGGCACTTCCACCATGCGCTGTGTCTCCACCGGCACGCGCGGTTCGGCAAATACGGTGGGGGCCATCAGGGGCGCGATATCCGGTGCATCGTCCTGGCCTGCTGCGCCCGCAACGCTCGCGTCCATGGGCGGCCCTTCGGGGTGTAAAGACACCTCCCGCTCACGCAAGGCTTGCTGGCCCATCTCCAGGTCTTGGGCCAAAGCGCGGCGTTCATGGAAGGATTCCCAGCGCGCATCCAGCCAGCCGCCCAGGGCCTCGGCGCTATGGAGCCAAGAAAAACGGAAGGCCCAAGCACAACCCATCAAGCCTGCGCCAATGGCCAGCAAGCCCGAGCCCACAAAGCCCAAAGCGGCCACCGCTTGCGTTCCCAGCATAAAACCCAACACACCGCCGCTGTACCCCGGAAGGTGCAACTCCAAGCGGTACAAACGGGTGTATTCCAATATGGTGCTCGATACCAGCAGCAGTGCCAGGCCGACCCACAAAACCACTTGCGGATGGCGCTGCCACAAGGGGCTTCCAGCGTCCAACTTGACATAGGGCGGCGGGCCCTCCTCGCCCTTTAAGCGCCGCATCGCCCGACGCGCCCAAGCCATGGTCGCCAGAGCGAGGCACCACCAAACGGAATAGCCAAGCAAAAAATAGCCCAGGTCCGCCAGCAAAGCCCCCAGGCGGCCGGCCCGATTCAGAACTGCTCCCCCTGCGCCCGAGGTCGTCCAACCAGCATCTTGCGGCGCATAACTAGCAAAGGCCAGTATCAAAAATGCCAGCACAAAAAAACCAAAAAACAAAGCGATTTCACTAGCAAAACGAGCCCATCCGGAGGGCTCGGAGACTTCTTCGAGGGTGTCAACGTGGAGCGTGTGCAGTGAATATGTCATGGGTACGGTAAAAAAGCCTTTTCCGCAGGGCGGACGCTGTGAGCCCGAAGCTTAACCCACACCAGTAGCCGGGGCACTGCGGCGGGCTTCGTAAAATATGGGTTCGCGTGGCCTGCCGCGCCCGCTTATTGCAAGTCTCTCCAGGTGCCAAGCCTGGCCGCTTGTGCTTTTTTTACTTTGACTGCACTGCCCTGCCTTCCCCTATGACCACTTCCCCCCACGCCCGCGTCCTGATTTTGGGCTCCGGCCCCGCTGGCTACACCGCTGCCGTGTACGCAGCCCGCGCCAACCTCAACCCCGTATTGATTACTGGCATGGCCCAAGGCGGCCAGCTCATGACCACCACCGACGTGGACAACTGGCCAGCCGACGCCCAGGGCGTGCAAGGCCCGGAGTTGATGCAACGCTTTTTGGAGCACGCCGAGCGCTTTAAGACGGAGGTGATTTTTGACCACATCAGCAGCGTGGACCTGAGCCAGCGCCCCTTTACCCTCAAAGGTGATGACAAAAGCTACACCTGCGACGCGCTCATCATTGCCACCGGCGCCTCGGCCAAGTACCTCGGCCTGCCCTCAGAAACCGCGTTTATGGGCCGCGGCGTGTCGGGCTGCGCGACTTGCGACGGCTTTTTCTACCGCGACCAAGTGTGCTGCGTCATTGGCGGCGGCAACACCGCCGTCGAAGAAGCGCTCTATTTGTCCAACATCGCCAGCAAGGTGTATTTGGTCCACCGGCGCGACAAGTTCAAAGCCGAGCCGATTTTGGTGGACAAGCTGATGGAAAAAGTAGCGGCGGGCAAGATCGAGCTGAAAACCTTCCAAACCCTGGACGAAGTGCTAGGTGATGCCTCCGGCGTGACCGGCATCCGCTTGCGCAGCGCCGTGGACGGCAGCACCCAGGACCTGGCGCTGCAAGGCTGCTTTATCGCCATCGGCCACTCGCCCAATACCGACATCTTCCAAGGCAAGCTGGCCATGGAAAACGGCTATATCGTCACACAAGGCGGCCTCAAAGGCTTTGCCACCATGACCAGCGTGCCCGGCGTGTTCGCTGCCGGTGACGTACAAGACCATGTGTACCGCCAAGCCATCACTAGCGCAGGCACCGGTTGCATGGCCGCGCTCGATGCGCAGCGCTTCTTGGAGCAAGAATAAGCCCGGTGGGATAATCCGTCCCTATGACGATTACCTACAAAGACGCAGCCGGAATCGCTGGTATGCGCGTCGCCGGACGGCTGGCTTCTGAAGTGCTGGACTACCTGACGCCGTTTGTGCAAGCCGGTGTTACCACCAACGCGCTGGATAAACTGGCACACGACTACATCGTCGATGTGCAAGGCGGCATCCCAGCGCCCCTCAATTACAAAGGCGGCGGCAATACGCCTTACCCCAAGTCCATCTGCACCTCGGTCAACCACCAGGTCTGCCATGGCATCCCGAGTGACAAAGTTTTGAAAAAAGGCGACATCGTCAACATCGATGTCACCGTCATCAAAGACGGCTGGCACGGCGATACCAGCCGCATGTTCATGGTCGGCGAGGTCTCCATTGCCGCCAAACGCCTGTGCGCTATTACCTATGACGCGATGTGGCACGGCATCAAAATGGTGCGGCCCGGCATCCATTTAGGCGACATTGGCTATGCGATTCAACAGTTTGCCGAAAACCAGGGCTTTAGCGTGGTGCGCGAGTTTTGCGGCCACGGCATAGGCCGGGTATTCCACGAAGAGCCGCAGGTGCTGCACTATGGCCGCCCCGGCACTTTAGAAAAACTGGTGGAGGGCATGACCTTCACCATCGAGCCCATGATCAACGCGGGGCGTAAAGAAATCAAAGACGGCCCGGAAAAAGATGGCTGGACTATCGTGACCCAGGACCGCTCTTTGTCGGCGCAATGGGAGCACACGGTGCTGGTCACGCCCATCGGCTACGAAGTGCTGACCTTGTCGGCTGGCAGCCCGGCCACCCCGGCCTTTGTGCCTGCGGCGATGCCGCAACCCGTTTAAGCCCGGCGGCCAGCGGGCAGCGCGTGCCATGAGCGACTTGCAAGCCCTGCGCGCCGCCTACCGCAGCGGCAAAGAGGCATTGCTCGCACCTGTACAAGCGCCTGGTTTTTCGCCGCGCAGCGTTCACAAAATACTGCGCCAGTTGGCGGGCCAGGCCGATGCCATGCTCATTGAACTCTGGAACCAAGCCGGACTCGGTGCGCCTTGCGCGCTGCTGGCAGTCGGCGGCTATGGCCGGGGCGAGTTGTTTCCTTATTCAGACGTCGATGTGCTGGTTCTCTTGCCCGATGAGGCCGGCCAAGCACCCGACCCAGAGCGTGCCCGGCGCATCGAAGGCTTTATCGGCAATTGTTGGGACGCGGGCCTGGAAATCGGCTCCAGCGTACGGACGCTTTCGGAATGCCTGAGCGAAGCGGCTAAAGACGTTACCGTGCAAACCGCCTTGTTGGAGAGCCGCTGCATCACCGGCGACACGGCACTGGCGGAGGCGTTTAAAACTGCATGTATGGCTGCACTGGAGCCGCGTGCGTTTTTTGTCGCCAAGACACTGGAACTGCGCCAGCGCCATATCAAATTTGAAGACACGCCCTACTCCCTAGAGCCAAATTGCAAAGAATCGCCCGGCGGTATTCGCGATCTGCAAGCCATTATGTGGGTGGCCAAGGCCGCGCAGTTGGGCCGCAAATGGCAGGACCTCCAATCCAGCGGCCTGGCCACCGCCTTAGAAATACAGCATCTCGAACGTAACCAGGCGCTGCTGTTTTTGATCCGGGTGCGCCTGCATCTGGCCGCGCATCGCCGCGAAGACCGATTGGTGTTTGACTTGCAAACTGCGGTGGCGCAGAGCTTTGGCTACGCCAACAGCGGCGGCGAAGGCCGGGCACTGGTGCGTGCCAGTGAGGCGCTGATGAAGCGCTACTACTGGGCGGCCAAAGCCGTCTCCCAGCTGAACCAAATTTTGCTCATGAATATCGAGGAGCGGCTCAACCCCTCGACGCACAGCCTGCGCCCCATCAACGAACGCTTTAACGACAAGGCGGGCATGCTCGATGTGGCCAGCGACGATGTGTACCACCGCCAGCCACACGCGATTTTGGAAACCTTTTTGCTCTACCAGCAAACCGTGGGTATCAAAGGCTTGTCATCTCGCACCCTGCGCGCGCTCTACAACGCGCGCGCACTGATGAACAGCGCGTTCCGACGCGATCCGGTGAACCGCGACACCTTCCGCCAGATATTGATGCAGCCCCAAGGCATTACCCACGCCATGCGGCTGATGAACCAGACCTCGGTGCTGGGCCGCTACCTCTGGGTATTTCGGCGCATCGTCGGGCAAATGCAGCACGACTTGTTCCACGTCTATACGGTGGACCAGCACATCCTGACGGTGCTGCGCAATGTGCGGCGCTTTTTTGTGGTGGAGCATGCGCATGAATACCCGCTGTGTTCGCAACTGGCGGCGGGTTGGGACAAGCCTTGGGTACTCTACATCGCCGCTTTGTTCCACGACATTGCCAAAGGACGCGGCGGCGACCATTCCGAGCTAGGTTGCGTGGAGGCGCGGCGCTTTTGCAAGCTACACGGCATAGGCGCAGAAGACACCGCATTGGTCGAATTTTTGGTCGCCCAACACCTGACCATGAGCCAGGTGGCGCAAAAGTCTGACCTTAGCGACGTGGAGGTGATTGCCCGGTTTGCCAAGCGCGTGGGCAATGAACGCAATCTCACGGCTTTGTATTTGCTGACGGTGGCCGATATCCGCGGCACCTCGCCCAAAGTGTGGAACGCCTGGAAAGGTAAATTACTGGAAGACCTGTACCGCTATACCGCCCGCGCGCTGGGCGGGCGGGCGCCCGATGCGCACGCCGAGGTCGAAAGCCGCAAGCGCGAGGCCCTGGTGATGCTGGCCTTGTATGCGCTGCCCTTTGAAGCCCACAAGGCGCTGTGGGACACCCTGGATGTGAGCTACTTCATGCGCCACGAGGCCGCTGATATTGCCTGGCACGCCAAACAACTCTCGCGCCATGTGGAGGCAAAAACCCCCATCGTGCGTGCGCGCCGGTCCACCGTGGGCGAGGGCCTGCAAGTGCTGGTCTACACGCCCGACCAAGCCGATTTGTTTGCACGCATTTGCGGATATTTTGACCAGGCCGCTTTCAGCGTGGTCGATGCCCGCATCCACACTACCCGCAAGGGCTATGCGCTGGATACCTTTGAAGTGGTGACCTCGGCGGGCATGGAAGAACACTACCAGGCACTGACCAACATGATCGAGGCTGATTTGGCGCAAGCGATTGGGCTGGCCGGGCCGCTGCCCGCACCCAGCAAAGGCCGGGTATCGCGCCGGGTCAAAAGCTTTCCGATTGCGCCGCGCGTCACGCTGCGCCCAGATGAGAAAGCCCA
>Ga0114963_10001454_pt1 | contig 16376 bp, 14 predicted proteins | sample C_131016_EF_Meta_FD_87019 | JGI IMG/M metagenome (GOLD analysis project Ga0114963, IMG submission 87019) | Freshwater microbial communities from Lake Croche, Canada to study carbon cycling - C_131016_EF_MetaG | ecosystem: Environmental > Aquatic > Freshwater > Lake | place: Lake Croche, Canada...
GCCGTACGGAAAAGACAATTCTTTGATGTTTGCTGCTTATTCCAAGCGTTTTGAAACACCCAAATTGGTTGTTGAATCAACAGAAACTGATCCCAAAGTAATTGCTAAAACAGAAGATCCTGCCCATGATGGTGCTCAAGTAACTGATGCTGACATGAAGGCTGCAAATTACCTTGCCAACAAACGCAAAGCAATTGAAGATAGAATTGCTCAAGAAAAGAAAACAGCTGCTGAAAATGAAGAGAGTGAAAGAAATAGTATGCATAGTGATGCACTATTCATTTGGGATTATCTCCTCAATAAGAAAAAATATTCCCCTACTGATGCTATGAATGTTGTTAATATGGCTAAAGTAGGGTTTGAACACCTAGTCTAATTAAACAGCGATTCTGTTAAAACAATCACCATTAAAAATTACTGCATGTGTGGGCACACTTGATTGGAAATGCCCAGCAATATGATGCCGGGTAACATAAGCTTCCTTCTTGGATGGACTTATGGATACAACAGAATCTCTTTCCAGTGGGGTGATCACTGGTGCATTAAACTTCATTTTCTTTAAATTGTCACCATAATGCCCGGACAGAGCTACAAGGTGTATGTCAATCAATCGTTCTTCTGGTGTCATAAAAATAAAGGAGCAAGGTTAGAACTCTGCTCCTTTATCAGCGTCACGGTTCGCTTGCAATGCATCACCGGTGGACGTGGTTAGCGCCTGGTGAAGCAAATTGGATACACTGTCAATGAGTCTTTCATTCTTATCTAGGTCTGTTTCTCCTAACTCATAAAATATGGCGTGCAGTAGTTCATGTAAGAATGTACTCTCTATACGCGATACTGGAATGGGATCAGGAGCTTGAAGTTGCATTACATGTGTAACTTCATTCAAAGAGCCATACTCACTGTTGGTTGCGAGTACATGCTCATCAACCTCTACCGTATAAGTATGCCCAGCAAGTTTAAACTCAGTGGGTACTGTGAGTTTCATGGCTTATTTAGCTTTTTAAATTATTTGCTAAAATCGCCTAGATCGCGCTTAAATGTGTATTCACCAGGCTCTGTGACCAGAGTGTTGAATACTTCATCAGTAGCATCAGCCATAGCAGCAAAAGGCGAAGCAACGGCAAAGATGCCGAAGTTAGCAACTGTGACAGCTGCTCCAACAGGCCTTACGAGCACTACATCACCAATGCAAGATAGTACCTGTTCGCAGGACAAATCATCATTGGAAGCAGCACCTGTATCAGCCATGGCCAATCCAGCTAGTGATGCACTAACAATTAACGAAGCAATTAGTTTGTTCATATAGATATATATTAATGGAAACATGATTTAAATCAAGTTTTAAATAGAATTCTTATTTTATTTGTTTAAATATTATATTATGGCTGATGATCCTCTGTTTAAATTTCTACAGTCTGTCACAGAGAAGATTAAAGTAGAGAAAGAACACAAAGCTTTGATAAGGAATAGCTTTACGCAAAAACATTAATAAGTAGTTAAACATGAACGAACTAATTATTCCAATTCAAAACTTATCTCCTGAGTCGCGCCACATTTTTGTTGGAGACAAATCTAGACTTTCCACAGTTACATCCGTCATTCTTATGTCACCTAACATTTTAATATGCAGTCATTTCAATGGTTGTAAAATGTATGTTATAAAATTTGATTTACCATCCAGTACGTTTGAAATTGTGCAAACTTTAGATACAACATATGGAGGCGAGAAATGTGAAACTGACTTGTTGGCTAGTGATAATTGTGGCAATATTGTATCAACTAATTTTTTTAAACACACATGTACGCTCTATGAATACAAAGATAACAAAGCTGCTTTTGTGAGAGACTTAGGCTACAATGCTGGCAACCGAGTGCATGGATTGAAATTTATAAACAAAAATACCATTGCAGTTACTAGTAGACACGATCATGCAGGCATTCATTTTTTTGATTTTGTTACAGGAGAAAAAAAAGCAGTTTACAGTACACAAGAAATATCTATTCAAGATATTGCATTGACTGCGCATGATACTATGGTAATGATTTCAGGAGCTGGAACTCCACTTCCCAGACCTAAACAAATTTATTCATCAAGAGCATCCCTTATTCGTTTTGATATAGAAAACAATACATTTACAAGACTCAAAGATGCAGATTTTGCTTCTGCACATTTTGATAATGTTATTTCACATGAAAATATTCTGTACATCACTGATCAATATAACAACAAAGTTTTGAAACTTGCACCAGATAATTTGCAATTACAGGGTGAAATTGATGGGTACAATTTTCCTCATGGTATTGATGTGCGGCATGGCATGATAGCAGTTACAAATTATGGTAATAATACAATTAGTATCAGACCCTTGCCACAATAACTTTAACAAATATTTGTGAGAAATTTTTATTTTTATACAGATAAATGTTTTCCTAACTATTTGGAAAGCCCTGAACACTACAAATATAGAACAGGTTCAAATGCATTCGGTGGTAAATATATTCATTCCAACTACTTGTATTGGATATTAAAAAATAATAATGTTTGCAACATATACTTGCTTAATAAGCATGGACATGTTAACAGAGAAGATGTAATATTTTTTCATTATGATTTAAGGGATGATATAATAAAATTTGATTGTAAAAAAATACAAATTGTATCTGACAGACCTAGAGTTGACTTTGCTGATTATTATTGTGTAAACTACAAACAAAATGATAGTGAATTTTTACTAGATGAGCCCTTACCCATGGGGCTGACAATCAAAACGCCGAGTTTTCCTCCTGTACACTTTCATACCAATCTTGCACCGCAACATATTAACAAAGCATTAAGAGATGCAATGAGCAAATATTCAGATATAAATATTACTGCTGAAACTAATGCCCATGTAACAGATTATAATTTTGATGTTTTTTTCTTTATAAGAAATTATGATTATATGAATAATAATTATAAATTGTTAAATGAAATAACACCGAACAATTTAAAGCATGCTTGCCGGCTTCTACAATCATGGATCATGCAAGTCCCAGCCATCTTAACTCCAGAGCGCGCTATGAAATATTATATTAAAAACGAATACGATTTTCTTGCAGCAAATAATGTTGATGAATTTGTGCATCATGCATATAAGCTAAGAAAAGATAAAGAATTGTTTTATGCAATGATTGAGAATGCAAAAGAAAGAAAAAAAGAAATCTCTAACAATATAATTGTAAATCAATTCAAAACTATTGCTCAATCAATCTAATGTGTCTTTGTATTGTAAAAAATTTTCTATGTCTTGTTTTAGTGTAGCATGCTGATGCTTCAATTGAATAATGCCTTGTGCAGTTTTTTCAATCATGGCTAGAGGGTCATAATTGTGTGCATCATAAATGTTGTATCTCTGTGTATACTCTCTTTTTGCTATGTCTCCATGAAATGCATGGTATACTGTATTATTCAAATATCCTATTTTAAAATATTTGCATTTACTATGAAACTCTCTTATGACTGCTTCATGGCCTTCTGAGTATGGAAAATAGCTTTGCTTGGGTTGCTGCTGCTTTGCTTGCATAAAAGTGGGTATTTGCTTTTGCATGAAACACCTTGCCATGACTGCATCGCCTGATCCTAGTATATTATATTCAAACAAGCCTCCAAGGTGCTTAAATGCTTGTGTTGTCATAGCCCATGCATATCCTGTATGACCATGTCTGTTGTTAACAAGCTGGTTATAAACGTAACCAGGTGCTGATTCAATGATTTGATTGTTACAATTCAAATGATGACTATGATTAAAAAGCTGAATTACATCATAGCGACTTAGCATTTCAATAGCTTTGCTATGCCAGTCATGATCAGAGAATGCAACATCTGCATCAATCCAGAACACATGAGAAGTATCATGTGCATGTTTAGCAACGGTTAAATTGAGTATATTTTCTTTTAAAAATAATTTTTGGGGACTAACAAAATAATAGTCCAATGCAACCGCGCCATTATTTATGCCTGCTGCAATGCAATTGAAAGTTTGTCTGAATTTATTAAAATTATTGGTTCTTTTTGCATTATTAAAATAATTGAAATAACTAGTGTATATCATGTGCGCAGTTCTTTTTGTGCTAATACTTATAGCAAATATTATGCACTGAGTCTCAGATATTTAGCACTAGGCATAGTTATTGCTATTAGTTGAATTATTATCATTACTGTGTATAATATATTATGTACTGCATTTTTCATGTGGATGGGGGTTGTGGAAAGAACATAGTTGGCACTGCAGTAATTAAATCAATCAAAGCAGCATATCCAGAGCATAAGCTCATTGTTGTGTGTGCTTATCCTGAAGTTTTTTTGCATAACCCACTTGTGCATAGGGTTTACAAAATGGGTAACATACCATATTTTTATGATGACTATATCAAAGATAAAGATTCTAAAATATTAAGAATGGAACCGTACCATTCAGAACATTTGGTATACAGTCGCAAATCTTTGTGTGAAATTTGGTGCGATGTTTTGGGCATTCCATGTGTAGATCAAACGCCCAGTATTCATTTGACAGAGCGCGAGCTTAATTTTACACACAAATTATTACAAAAAGATGGCCCTGTCTTGCTAGTACAGTCAAGTGGTGGGGCAGAACAACAAGGACATTCATATTCATGGTCTAGAGATTTGCCTCCACTATTTGCGCAAGAAGTGGTAAATGCAGTCAAAGGTAATTTTAGCAAAGTTCTGCACATTCGTAGAGACAATCAACCAGAGATTCAGAATACTATTAAAATAACTGATAATTTTAGAAATCTTTTTTGTTATGTTGCTCTTTCAGACAAGTTTCTCTGCATAGATTCATTTGTGCAACATGCTTTAGCTGCTTTCAACAAATCTGCTACTGTGGGCTGGATAACTAATTCACCTGTTGTTTTTGGTCATGACATTCATACCAATATTGTGGCCACTGGTGTTGAATCATTTCGTCATCGTATTGATAGTTATTTAGAATCCGATGATTGGACTGGTGGCAGATTTTATGAATGCCCGTATGATGATTTTAACAAAATATTTGACAAAGATCAATTTGTTGAATCAATCTTGGGCTCTAAGAATGGAGAATTGCTTTTTGATGTACCATCTAATGCAAATGCGCAATCATGATATTTTTTAATTCTTCTATGCCTCGCAGCATGAGCACTTTGCTGCAATGCATTATCAATCAGAACCCTGCAATTGCAGCAACACCTACTGATCCTGTGTTGGAATACTTGTATGGAGCTCGCATAAATTTCACCAACTCTCCAGAAGTCAAAGCCATTGATGCTGATTTGGCCATGAAAGCATGGCATGGATTTTGCTGGGGTGGCCTGCAAGGATATGCTAATGCATATTCTACTAAGCCTAATCTTTGCATAAAGACCAGAGGCGGTACCATTCATTACCGTTGGTTTGAGTCATTCATGCCTTACAAGCCCAAGATGATTTGCATGGTACGCAATTTGAAAAGCATTTTTTCATCCATGGAAAAATTGCATCGTAAACATCAAAACCATCATCAAAGCATTCAGAATCATGCTGAAATGAAAGGCACATCTACTGCAAAACGCATTGATGCTTGGATTGCTTCTGCTCCTGTGGGATTGGCATTGGAACGACTGCAGCAAACTATGCTGGAAGGCATAGAAAGGAAATCTTGTATGTGAGAGCAGAGGATTTGACTTCATACCCAGACCGGGAGATGAATAAAATTTATGCTTATTTAAATATGCAACCTTACAAACATGATTTTAACAATGTGGAACAAGGCATAAAAGAAGATGATTCTGTCTATGGATTGACTTCTGATTTGCATACTATTCGTCACCAAGTGGAATCTCTTGCTCCTGACTACAATCACATACTAGGTAAGCAAATATGTGATTGGATTGATAGCAATGTGGCCTGGTATCAGCGCAGATTTGGTTATGTAAAATAATTGATCAATTGGTGCTGTATCTAATTTTTAAATAATTATAGTTTTGTAAGATTTCTGTATCTGATAATCTTCTGTTGTAAGCTATGAAATATTTAATATACCCCCAGAATTGCGATGCATTATTAACATATGTATCATCATTGTGATAACCTCCCAGTGAGCCAAATCCAGTCACATATCGTGCATATATGTTGGAAGATGATATGTTTGCCACATTGGGTACGCCATTAACATCCATTTGCCATGATGGATAATTGCCTGTGCTGCTCCATCTCCAACTGAGCACATCAAAACCATTTGCATAACTAGGCAATGATGTTTGCGAATAACCACTGTCTTGAAAGCCTGCTCCATTGTAATTGTTGTACATGCCTATATTATAACTATATGTACGCACAATCACATGGTGATTGCCATCATCCCTACTAGGAGAATTATAAGATCTGGTCAATGTTCTCCAATCATAATAATAGTTTTTTATTCTTGTCACACAAATGTAAGTCACTTCTCCTGCAAGAGTAATATTGGCAGAATTCTTGGCTATGCCATAATTGCCTGTAAAGTCCATGTAATTGCCTGTGGCATTGAAGGCTCCTGAATTGATATTGAAATTATTACCTTGGCCACTTCTATCTATCCACACGCTACTGCCCGCAGTATGCGCAGAAGCATCAAGAATCAATATGGAGCCATCTGTAACAAGTGCATTTGTATTTGTTTTTATGGTAGGCTTGCTAATTGCATTTGAAGCTAACATGTTGCCATAAGATGATGCACCACTAGGCAATAATTTTGCAGCTCCACTATTGTAAAGTGAAGTAACATCAGATTGTGACAAAGTGGCGCTCCAAATGCCCACTTCATCTATTTGACCAGCAAAAATACCAGGCTGACCACCGATTCCATTGGGAAATGCATTGTAGTGGCCCAGTGTGTATTTGCTATTGCTGCTTAGTATTGTGCCTACATTGCTAATGGTGGCTATGAGACTGCCATTCAGATATGCTTTAGCCACATTATCCCCAAAAGTTAACACATAATGATACCATTGATTTGCATTAGGCACTATGTTGTTGCCCAAATTAAGAGCCCAATGATTTACAGTGCCGGTCCACAAGCAATTCAATGTGCTGTTCGTCTCTATGTATAAAACGTTGAGTTCTGTATAATCTGCTCCTGTTCCTTGCATGGGCCCTATCCATTGATACCCTACATTGCTTGAATTCAACTTGAACCAAAGAGAGAAAGATTTTCTGTTGGCACCCACATCACACACACCTGCAGGCAATGTTAGCCAAGCACTGTTGCCGTTGGTGATATTTGCAGCTTTGTCAATTTTGCCTGTGGCGCTTCCAACACTGCCTCCAGTTACAATTGTATTATAGCCATTGCCACTGGCATCATATCTGGTACCATTATCTTCATTCATTCTCCAATATGCTAGCAAACTGCTGGCTTGTGGAACCAGTGTAGTATTCACATATATGCAGTTTTTTTTGCCAAATCCTAAATTGTAATTGTTAGCAATCTCATTAGATGTTAATACCCGGTTGTAAATTCTTTGCAGAGGAAGATAAGCATTTACATACTCCTGACCTCCATAATGATTGTTGCCTATGGACAAATAAGCATTTGCAATTCTTTGAATAGTGGCTAAACTTTGAGTGGCTTGAGGTACACCATTAATAAAAAATTGTACTGTGCCGTTGGTATAGGTCACAGCAATATGATACCATGTGTTTAAACTGAGCGTGGCAGATGAAATGACAAAACCACTATATGGATAAGACCCAAAATATATCTGGCCAGTGCCCCATATGCTGAGTGCGTACTGCTCACCATTGTCTTCATTTGCAAATGAGAATATGCCACCAAAATAATTAAATGATTGAAAATTTGCCCATGCTTCAAGAGTAAAATTGTTTATCAAGTCTAAAGAAGAAGAGTAAGGAAAATTAAAGCATTGATATTGTCCATTCAAATAAATTGCTTTGCTTCCTGAGCTGGTTACAATGGCATTACCATTTATTGCAGTACCAGGCAGAGCGCTCACGTCATCATACAATGTGGTATTGGCAGCAGTATAATTGAGTGCATTCACCTCAAATACCAATCCACCGGTAACAAGTGTTAATGTTGTGCTGCTTTTTATAATTGCATTAGATGCAGAAGATAGCAATGGATTGCTTCTGCCATTATTATAAAGTTGTGTAATTTCAGCTTGAGATAATGTTCTCCCCCAAATAGCAAATTCATCTAATAAACCAAAATATTTGTAATAATCAATATCATCTGGTCTTCCGATATAAGTTAAGCCGATATTATGATTATTATTCCAGTTTGCCGAGCCTATTAAATTTCCATTTATATAAAGGTACCCGGTTCCATTTTTTCTTGTTATAGCAACATGATACCATTTATTGAATCCCGAATGGTCATAATTAATTTGATTTGTAAGATCACCTTGAAATGCATTTATAGATGTATTAGTAACTTGTAAATCAATACCGTTTTGATTAGGCCAAGTTAAAGTCGTAAAGACAGTTTGATTGTTCTGAGGTGCTTGTGTTGGATAAATCCAAAGACTAAATGAAAAGTCGTTATAACCAAAAGCAAATTTAGATGCAAATGGTGTTGTCATTACTGTCGAACCATCAAATAAAGCTGCGTTTCCTCTTATACCTTTTCCATAGCTATCTGTACCTTCAGTCACAGATAAATTATACCCATTACCACTATAATCATATCTTGTTCCGCTTGTTTCATCCATCTTCCAATAAGCAGAAAGAGCCTGTGTTGATACAATTGCGCGCTGCACATCTATTCGAGGCTTGGTATTGTTGTTCAAATAATTTTGAGTAGCAAAATAAAAAGCAGACAATGGTGTGCCAGAACCTGCATTATACAATGTATTAATTTCCATAGGCAATAATGCTCTATTCCATACTCCTATTTCACATAAACTTCCATTGAAATAGCTATAATAGCCATCCCAGTTGCCTCCACCGATAACTGTACCAGTATTAGAATTATTAAACGCAGCTAGTGTGGTATCAATTTGTGAGGCAACTGTTGCACCATTGATATAAAGAGTTGATACGCCACTTTGTCTTGCAATAACAACATGGTACCAGACACCAATTGTTGCATTTGTATTATTTCTAATTCCTGAGCTGCCAGAACCATTGTGTTCATATCCAATTGCTTGGTTACTAGTATAAAAAAAATCAAGCTTAACACTATTTGTATACCAACCAGCTTTTGATGAAAATATTACAGGGTAGTTGCGAGTTTGACCTGCTGATTTAACCCATGCTTGTACAGAAAAATCTCCAGAAAAATTAAAAATATTATTGGCTGCTATTTGTAAATATGTTGAATTTGCAGGATTAAACACTGCGCAACCATTAAGAATGCCTGTTCCAAGTGTAACACCGCCATTGTTTGTTAATGTATAGCCATTGCCTGTAGAATCAACCAATGAAACTCCGCCGCTGCCATTGTTGTCAAGTTTCCAGTATGCTAATAGCCCATTAGTTAATATTGGTGTGGCCATATGTGCTATTTACATGCATTTTTTTATGAATCGACTGGATGCACAAATGCATATTTTTCACCATTGTTTATTTCATTACTGCATGCATTGCTGTCCAGTGGTTTTGCTCCTATGTAAAAATTATTATTCTTTGCTTTTGTGACTGAGTAAATTTCTGGATGATCCAAGAGCTGCACATTTGCATCTTGACAACCCAGCATTAATATGTGATCCATGGACAATGGTATTTTGTCTGCAGAATCAAAAAATGCATTGAGTCTGGCTTTTAAATATTTTTGTTTGTAATAATCATCATTCTTGGCATCAAACGTTTGCAAAGTTAAAAACTTTTGTATTATGTTTTTTGGAAAAATAATAACTGCATTTACATAAGGCAGTGGAATAGTCAATTCAAAATTGCCACTGAGCGCAGCATCTTGAAATACTTTGTTGTGTTGTGATTGTGCATCCAGCACACAACCTATTACACCATAGGCATAAGAATCCAAGTCATTTATTTTTCTGTGCACATGAGCATCTGTGTCTATTCTGACCAAAAAATCAGTTGGATTTTCATTGAAAATATCAAATATGTCTCTGAAAAGTTTGGCTGGTGTATCATATGAATATATAGTTTCTGTGAAATGTGTTTCAGTTGCATATTTTACAGAGATATCTTCAATCAAAGGAACATTCTCTGGCTGTGTGCCATTGCTGTAAATTATGATTCTTTCTTGAGGATAATGTGTTCTAATACTGGATAAAATTTTATTTAATTTTTCCACTCTGTTCTTTACTGGTATTACAAATGATGTTGTGCTCATAAAATTTTATGCTGAATACACCTGTATATAACCCAAGCTGGCACCTGCACCATTGAATATTTGCACCTTGCATCCTGCTTGCGTGGAAGCATTGCCAGCCACAACATTTGCAGTTCCTAGTTTGCCAAAAACCAAGCCATTTGAAGACAGGTTATTAACATATGTAAAATTGTTGCATGAAGATGTAATATTTGAACCCAATATGAAAACACAACAGTGAGGCGTATAATTACAAACCCCTCCCACAATAACGCTATTATTTACATAATTTCCACTTATACAGTTGCAACATCCTCCTAGAATTGCACTGTAAGACGAACCATTGCAAAGCCTGTTGCATGTGCCATTCACAATAGTGTTGAAACAACTACTAAAATCAACAATGCAACCGCTGACACCATTTATTATGGTATTGTATAGTGATGAGGTTGTACTACTAGTAGAATAAAGATAGTAATCTTTTATGCAATTGCAGTTGCCACCCATGATGCTATTATTAAGCATGCATGAAGTTGACTGATCAAAGTAATTACTGTAATACCCTGCATAGCAATAACTGTTGGTGCCATTAAAAATGCTGTTTTTGCAACCACTGTAAATATTGGAATTTTGTATGTATGATCTGCCAGCTGTGCCATTATTGCTCATGCAACCACAAGAACAAATTGTATTGCAGCAACCTCCCAGAATATTAGAATTACCCAAACAGCAAGAAGAATAGGCCAAAATGCTGTTGCCACAAGCTGTAGCTGTGGTGATAGAGTTACAACCACAATTTACAGAAGAAGATGTTGATGTGTAAGGTACTAGAGGATTGCCATTGTAATCAGCTAAAGAGCCACAAACTGATAGATTGCCGCTCACATATGCGCAACAGCCCACAAACAAACCATTGGTATAATTAATGGACAGAGTCTGTGGCCCATTTCCGTTTACATTGGCACCAATGCCATCAGAAAGTACTGTTTGATTGCCTGTGCCATATATGGAATTGGAGGTGCACATGTTATTTATATAAGTAGTATTAGCAGAGAGTGCTGTAATGTTGGAGCCTAGCACAAAAATGCTAGACAAACCGCTGGTTATGTTGCAGCATCCACCAGCAATGAATCCAAATGGCGAACAGTTGGTATTACAGCAACCTGCTGCTATGTAACTGTAACACCCTGAAGCTGTGTTGCATTTGCCACCGGCAGCAACACTGTAAAGCCCTGACGCAGTGTTGAGTCCTCTGGCAGTTACAATGGAACTGGTGGCATTAACTATTGTGTAAGGCTGCGAAGATACTGACCTGTATGCTGTGTTCCAATTGGCAGAATTAGCACTGGTGGTAGTAAAGCTAGAATCATACTTGGCAGAATTAGTGTTGAATGAAGTATAAGCTGAAGACCAATTGGCACTATTACTATTTGTAGTAGTATAATTACTATTCCATTGACTACTGTTACTCTCTGGGGCATATATTATTCCTGCAGCACTAATATCTCCAACCACAGTTAGTGTTGCACCAGGTGAAGCAGTACCAATGCCAACTCTATTAGTATTTGTAACAGCAAACACTGTTGAAGTGGTTGCAGGGTTAGATGAAACTACTGAAAAGTAATTGCTAAAAACAGTTTGAGTGCCACTTGCAGGGGTTACACTCAAACTGCCTTGCACGTTAGCAGCACCTTGTACATTCAATCCATTTCCAAATGAACCGCCACCAATGGCTGCAACTTCATTAGCAGCATAAACATTGCTACTGTAAAGATGTTCAGTGTGTATGCCACCTGCTTCTAACTGTTGTATGTATGATCCACCCAAGTCTACCCTGTAGATATAAGAGTTGGTACCATCAGTAAAGTACAAGTAACGACCTTTAACCACCATGCCCCTGTAAGAACCAGAAGAAGTACTGATTGCAATTCTCTGCACAATAACAGGATTACGGGGATTGGAAATGTTAATTACATAAATTCCTGATGTACGCATCACATAAGCATACTGTCTCTGTATTACCATGTCTGAGTAAGCAGAAACATACATATTGTCCAATGTGAGTGTGGCTACTATTCTGCTTGTGCCTGTCTTGGTAGTATCTATTACATAAAAAGCACTAGGACCAGCAATATACACATATCTGCCTTGTGCTGCAATGCTGATGGGAATACCAAATGTTCCATTTTGAATGGCTGTGAAATTACTGAAAGGTGTCGGTACCGGGGTTGCTGCTAAATTGGCTTGGTAGAGAAAATTGCCACCTACATAAGAATACCCATAATACATATTATTGCCTTGAATTGTAAAGTTTGCAGAGCCACCAAATAGACTGCTTGTTGGAAAAAGTAAATGCGAGAGCTTGGTTGGGTCACTGATATCCACTATACTAAAATTATTTGTACCAGGGTAGTTTGAAGTATAATGTGTAAAATAAGCATATCTTCCTTGAATCATTATTTGAGAGGGTTGGTTATACTGAGAACTAAAGTATTGCTGTGTGCTCACATTGCCTGCAGATACTGGTGTGATAGCAGATATATCAAAAGATTGCATGCCAGATGTGGTTGTCACATAAGCATATTTGCCTTGAATGGCCATTGTACTCATAGTGCCCAATGGAAGTGTTGCAGCACTTGCAACAAATTGAGGTACACTAGTAGACGTGTCAAACACATTGAGCGTACTATTTGTATTGCACAACACATACAGATAGTCATCCTTCATTCTTAAGCATGAAGGGGTGTTGCCAAATGCAGAAAATCCTATGATTTTGGTACTGCCTCTGATATCAACTGGAGCAACAGGTACATTAGTATAAAACCCTGCATAACCGGACACAGGGTCAACATATACCCCTGATACAGCTGAAATGGGTGTTGTTGTAGAGAATGAATCAAATGCAGGCCCTGCAACAATTGTACGAGCTCCAACAACAGCATTTCTATCAATGTTAATAGCAGGCAATACAGTAGGTGCAAATTGTGCACTGATGCCAAAAGCATTAGTAGTTTCATCATAAGATATGTAAATGCCAGAAAAGCCTGCATTGCCGCCAGTAGTATCATATTCACCAATTCTAAGCACTGGGTTAGTACCATCATTGGCAGGTAAATGAACAAGATCTAAATATCTAGATGAAATGGAAGTGGCATTCACAGTGCCGATGGCACTGATATTACCAAATACTGACATATCACCAGAAATGGTCAGTCTGCTGGTAGTATTTGTAGGATTAATTCCCAATCCCAATTGTGTGCCAGAAAGAACAAAAGTGTTGGTATTGAAAGGTCCAGCTACTACTGCAGGTGTATCAAGCACTTCTAGAATAGGAAGACCTGCTATGTTATTCACAGACATTAATGAGCCTGTGAGAGAATCAGTTACAGTGAACAATCTGCCTTGTGCACCATCTACAGTGAGTCTATTTAATGCTGTTGCAGCTGTAGCATAGCTGGTTATATTAACAGCACCTCCTTGATCATAGCTGAGTCGTACTGAACTACTAAGAGCTGCTACAGCAGATGAACCTGCCAAAGTAGTATCAAAGAATATGGCACCTGACACAGGCGCAATTAATACATTAGGCATATAATATATTTATAAGAAAAACCTACCTTTCAAAGCATCATAGTTTTGAAGAATTTCTGATTGTGATAAAACTTTTCTATAAAAAGAAAAATTACTTATAGAACCTCTCATGCCCGTAGCTGGATCATTTGGCCAACCTGATGCAGCACCTGCTCCTAATATTAAATAAAAAGTACTTGAATAACTTGATTGAGAACCAACAATAGTACTTACCAATGATCCATCTATATAAACTCTACGATTATTTGAACTATCAAAAGTGTGAACTATATTATACCATTTGTTATAGATTACATCATTTGAACTTATATAAGTTTGATTAGAAATACTACCTCCCCAAAAACATGTAATTCTCAATTTATTGTTTGAGTCAATATATATTGCTGGTACCCAGCCATCATTTGTCCCGTTATTAGCTGCTGTTGTTTGATGAAAAATTATTCCATTTGCTGTAGCTTTAAACCATAAATTTATACTAAAGATACTATTATCCTGAGCATATATATTTAAAGGAGTTGTTATATAATTATTACCTGTAAAATTAAAAACATTATCTGTAAAGTTTGGGCTGTTTACTAGATTTCCATTATTATTTCTACCACTTAGATCCAACCAAACACCTCCACTTCCAGAATAGCTCTTCTTACTAGCTGCATCTAGATACATGATCAATTCATCTGTAACTATTCTAGGAGAATGATGAAAGCTCATCTCACATATACCTCCACTCTTGCTGAACGATTAATACCTGTATTATCTTGACAGCAACCTATTACATCACCTGCAGAAAAATCTTTACTCCCATCAGTAAAAAATTGAGTACCCTTTAATCCTATGCCTCCCACAACATCATCACTATTCATGTCTCCATTAGGATATAATCCCCCTCCATTTTCATTCCAACCAAATCCCCAACGACTTTTAGCCTGACCAGGGTTATTAAAATAATTAAACCCATAAAATCTTACATCTGTTTGACTAGAAAAAACATTGCCTTGCCAACCATCATATGTTTTAGCATCTTTGATAAAATTTCTTGAGGCTACAGAAAAAAAAGATACAGGAGTAATTCTTGTGCCATTATTATAATTATTTTGTAACCAAATCCATGTACCTATGCCTTGTATGCTTCCTCCAGGGCTTGTTGTAATATCTGGCCACCTCGCTAAAAAATCTTTGCCTTGATAATAATTCATCACATCAAATTTTGCATCTCCATCATTCTGATTGGTTTCATTTGAATTTAATATATTGATAGATGTCCAATAGTTTGATTCATAATTAAAAGTTGTTCCTCTGGTGGCTTTCATCATCATCATCCATCCACCTCCATCCCATTTTTTATCAAGCAAACAAAATACTTTAGTTCTTCCAACTGTTGGCAAATCTAACAAATACACACCATCTTTGCTGAGCCCCCATGAAACCAATTGCAAAGCAGAGCTAGCCACCGGTAATCCATAACAAGTAGCCATATTAACACTCCACTTGCAAGTTGGGTATGTCTTTTCTTATGGCAGTAAATGACCAGAAGAATTTGTATTCTCCTTTATCAAATAATTTCTTCTCACACTTGACTGTGAATGTGTTGTTATTCACATCAATTTCATCTACAAATAATATTTTATTGTGTTGATAATTAGTCAATTGAATGTTTACACCCTCTTGATGTACAAGACTGAAAATATAATCTGGAAGCTGTATAACGACTGAATCTCCACTTTTCACAGACCCATTGCCAGTGAGACGAACACCATGGTAAGGAGATTCCAAGCTTCCATATTGCAGGTGCATGTCGGGTTTAGCGGGATGTGGAATATAGAATGACTTGGTTGCTGCTGCTACATGATTGAAATATCCAATAGCTGAAGCACTGATATTACCGGCCACTGTTAAACTACCAGTCATGGTATCACCAGATAATTTTACATATTGAGAACCTAATGCATAATTGGCGCTAACTGTGCTCCAGTTACTCCACTTAGCACTATTTGTATTGGTGGTAGTAAAGTTAGAATCATACTTGGCAGAATTAGTATTGAAAGAGGTATAGGCAGAAGACCAATTGGCACTATTAGCATTTGTAGTAGTATAATTACTATTCCAGGAACCAGATGTAGATACAAGCAAACTAATATCCACACCAGAAAGATAAGCAGCTGAATTGGATGTTAAATTGGTATAAGCTTGAGACCAATTAGCGCTGTTCGAATTAGTTGTAGTGTAGTTAGAATTGTATTTACCAGAATTAGCATTAAAAGAAGTGTAGGCAGATTCCCATCTTGCACTATTAGTATTGGAAGTGGTATAATTACTATTCCATTGATTACTGTTACCACCTAAAACTGTAATAACGTTGTTACTGCTGATAGCACCATTCACAGTCAATTCAGCACCTGGAAAACTTTCATTGATACCTACAAATCCTTTGCTTCCTGGATTTGCATTGCCCACATGCAGCACTTCAATGCCGTCACCATCATA
>Ga0114963_10001458_pt1 | contig 16338 bp, 14 predicted proteins | sample C_131016_EF_Meta_FD_87019 | JGI IMG/M metagenome (GOLD analysis project Ga0114963, IMG submission 87019) | Freshwater microbial communities from Lake Croche, Canada to study carbon cycling - C_131016_EF_MetaG | ecosystem: Environmental > Aquatic > Freshwater > Lake | place: Lake Croche, Canada...
GTTTGAAGAAAAGCGTTACGTATCTCCTTGGTCCACCGCAGCTCGTTCATGGGCTGCAATGTCAACTTTCAAAAATTCAATGCCCAGTAGCGTGGTGAGATATTTCATCCCATCCCACATTGAAGAATCAATTCTCATCAACTCTGAATTGATGGAAGACAAAGTCCCTCACATCATCAGCGCAACCTGGATGATCCCGCCTCGCTGGTTCTCGCTCTTTGATCCATCGGAGAGATTGCGTGGACGCAACGAAGACGGGCCTTTCACGGTTCTACGAACTTCAGTGCTTAACGCCAAAAAGCGCTGCATGTTTACCCACGAAAGCGTGGTCAATGCTTTCGGTAACGGGCCGATCGAGGGCGAGATCGCAGACCTATTGGAGTGGCTAGATTTATTTCATCCAGAGTCAATAGTTGAATGTGATTACGGTGGGTTAGCCGGTTATTTAGAACGAATTCTGATTAGCGATGGCCTTAACGGACTCGACGATGACACGTCGATTGAAGATATTCAGCTTTCGCTTAACGGTCTAGCCAACGGCGATGGCGGTCAAGCGGGCTTGGGCTATGAACGTCTGATGACGCGATGGCGCAAGGTGGCCGCAATGGAACAGGCTTTCTAGAATGTCGGTGAACGGCCAGGGCTTGTCATCTCGCCAGTAGGGCGGGAATACTTAGCAATTGTTGGCGCCGAAGCCAACGCCTTGGGGGTGAAATGTCTGATCAAGAAGTTCTATTGACTCCTAAAGAGGTGGCGGCACGTTTTAAAGTCGACCCAAAAACTGTCACCCGCTGGGCAAAGGCAGGAAAATTGACCAGCATCAGAACTCTCGGTGGACATCGTCGTTACAAAGAATCAGAAGTTGCGATGCTTCTCAATTCAACCCCTGGAGCAAACCCCAACAACAATAATTAACTCATGCTGCACATCTCGCTTTGGCAATATTTTGCACTGAGTATTTTTGCTTTTGCTGTTGTCGGATTTTTAACACCAGTAATGCGCCGAATCGCAATACAGCTCAGGATCTACGACCTACCCAACATCGCTCACAAATCCCATACAGAACCGATTCCTTATCTGGGTGGAATAGCGATAATTATTGGAACGTTGCTGGTTTCATACGCCGCGCTCTTTGTTAAGCATTTTTCTAGTCGAGAGTTTTGGCTAGAGAGTTCGGCTCTCGTCCCCGCTCTTATTTTAGGATTGATCGGACTCTGGGATGACATCAAGAATCTACCTCCAGGTCCTAGGTTTTTTGCTCAATCATTGGCCGGCGTATTTACCGCTGGACTACTGGTGAGTTCACATACCGTTGGTAACCCAACTGGTTACCGGTGGCTGGATGCCGCGATTACAGTTGCCTGGATAGTAGGAATTTGTAACTCAATTAACTTCTTTGACAATGTCGATGGTGGCGCAGCCGGTACCGTAGCAATATCTTCCATCGGGTTAGCTTTCTTGGGGTTTAACGGCCATCAATATCTCATTACCGCCATGGCCGCAGTTCTAGCTGGCGCGACGATGGGTTTCTTATTGTGGAACAAGAGCCCAGCACGTATTTATATGGGGGACGCCGGAGCCCTATTTTTGGGAATCGTTATTGCGACGTTAACAATCCGGCTTCATCCAAATGCTCAGACGAAGTGGACCTCTTTCTCCACGCCCCTGTTACTCCTGGCGGTCCCCATTTTGGATACTAGCGTTGCGGTGATTTCTAGAATCAGAAGGGGAGTATCTCCCTTTCAGGGCGGCAAGGATCATCTTTCGCATCGATTGGTTCGTGCTGGAATGAGCCGTCCGATTGCAGTGATTTTGCTCTGGGCAATCACTGGAGTTTATGCATTCTGTGCAGTTTTGATTCCGCTTGTTCCGCTCAAAGCCGAGGAATATGTGGTTGCAATCGCATGGACCTCGTGGATAACGCTCTTTGTACTCTTTATCCGAAGCGAAGATATGTAAAGCAACTTCATGTGAATCAGGGTGGCTCGGGACAGGATCGAACTGTCGACCTCACGATTTTCAGTCGCGCGCTCGTACCAACTGAGCTACCGAGCCAATGTTGCACAAAGGCTAAAACTCGAGACATCGCGACCCAGACGGGACTTGAACCCGCGACCTCCGCCGTGACAGGGCGGCGCGCTAACCAACTGCGCTACTGGGCCAAACTTTGGAACATTCATTTCCTTATTATTCCTTACCAACCGATCCCGGTTGCCAAGGAGTGCCCCCAACGGGGTTCGAACCCGTGTTACCGCCGTGAAAGGGCGATGTCCTAGGCCTCTAGACGATGGGGACCAGAAGCGAACCCTAAGGGTATCGGAGTCCTGAGAATCGACAAAACTCAACAATAGGCAAGTAAGTTAGATACCCCCTTTTTTGGGGGTATCTAATCCAAAATTGGGCCTACTTGAGCGACCATTTCACAACAACAGAGACCGAAACATCCTGTTGGCCGAGGTCAATCTGGGTAGCACCCGAGTCTGCTTTCGCCATGGACATCATGATTGGGTAGGCAGAAGGGGATCCTGTCTCTTCCAGCGATGTGACGGTTCCAAGCTTTACTCCTAGGAGCTGTGCGTAATGTTTGGCCTTCGCAATCGCGCGAGTTACGGCATCGGTGCGAGCTGCGGACGTTGCCGAGGTATTGTCAAAGACGAATGGTGTGACGCCTTCAAGATTCATTTTGTCTCCGCCGGCAGCAACAATGGCATCGACGACGGTACCTGCATTTACCGCGTTACGAACGATGATCTCAAACGATTGAGATGCGCGATATCCAATGAGGACCGAACCTTTGTCGGTTGTGTAGTTATATTCCGGATAGATCGTTACTGTGCGAGATTTAATGTACTTTGCTTCTACGCCATTTGACTTGAGTGCGTCGCGAACCGCGCTCGCAGTTTTCGTGATGGCCGATTGTGCTTCGGCGCTCGTTGTCGCAACAAATGTGACCGTGGCATTAATGCGGACAGTATCTGGAGAGACTTTGACAGAACCTGTAGCGCTAACGTTGATGTAGCGCTCGCTGGCGGCCTGGGCGGAGCTAAATCCGACTCCGGATAGCAGGGCGATAGAGAGGAATATGGCAGAGATACGTTTCATTTTCATAGCCCAATCCTTCCATCAAAATGAAACATTTGGCACACAAATGCCTGAGAGTTCTATTCGAAAGCAATGGGAGTAAGTAGTGGGAGACTATATCTATGAGCTTTTTATCTGAATGCAGTACAGAGACAATCCGTAGTGCGGCTCTTTCACTCAAGAGTGGTTCACTCGTAGCGTTTCCAACCGAAACGGTTTACGGGCTCGGCGCAAATGCCCAGGACCCGGATGCGATTGCACGTATTTACTCCGTAAAGGGTCGCCCAACTGATCATCCATTGATCGTCCATATCTCTTCTTTGGACCAGATGGAACAGTGGGCATCGGATATCTGCGAGTACGCAATTACTTTAGCCCGGGATTTCTGGCCCGGCCCAATGACTTTGGTCGTCAAGCGATCAGATCTTGCAAAGGATTTTGTCACCGGAGGACAAGAGACCATCGCGCTACGGGTGCCGGCACATCCCATCGCGCTCGCGCTATTACAGGAGTTTTCAAAAGTTGGTGGTAAGGGAATCGCTGCACCGAGCGCCAATCGCTTCGGGGCAGTTTCGCCTACCACTGCTGAAGCAGTGCAAGAAGAGCTAGAGAGCTACTTACTGCCAGGTGATGTAATTCTGGATGGCGGGCCCTCTGTGGTGGGATTGGAATCCACCATCATTGATTGCACCGGACCGGCTCCCATGGTTCTACGGCTTGGTGCGATTACCCCGCTCATGATCGAAGAGTCCACTGGCATGGTTGCGCTGGAAAAGAATCCAGCAGGTATCCGAGTCAGTGGGTCAATGGCATCGCATTATTCACCGAAAGCCAGAGTCATACTTGACGTCATTGCCGAACCCGGCGATGGGTTAATTGCGCCCGATCAAATTCCAACCCCCGAGGGTGTCATTCGGCTAGCCGCGCCAAACTCGATCGAACAGTATGCACGCATTCTTTATCACGCGCTACGTTCAGCAGATCAACGTGGAATCGAAACCGTCGTTGTATTGCAGCCCGGTGGAGACGGATTAGCAGCAGCAATAAGGGATCGGTTGCGACGTTCTGCTCAAGCATGAGTTACATACAGAATAGTTTCATGAGGGTCAGCACTCCTGCGCGGCCTCAATTTCACAATATTTACAAGTAAAAAAACCAAGGAGGGCTAGCCCACCCCGGATATAACACTCTCACTGCTTTCCCAATGCCACGATTGGCGTAGGAAAGGGAGAGAAAATCATGAATGCACTATCTCTTGCACGCTGGCAATTCGCGATCACAACCGTTTACCACTTCATCTTTGTACCAATCACTATTGGTTCAGGATTTCTTGTCGCTGGTTTTCAAACAGCCTGGTATCGAACCAATAAAGACAAATACCTGCGAGCAACGAAGTTTTTTGGAAAGTTGATTCTTATCAATTTTGCAATCGGCGTTGTTACTGGAATCGTCCAAGAATTTCAGTTCGGTATGAACTGGTCTGCCTACAGTAGATTCGTTGGAGATATCTTTGGTGCGCCTCTCGCGATGGAAGGCCTGCTTGCCTTCTTCCTTGAATCTACCTTCCTTGGATTGTGGATTTTTGGCTGGGATCGATTACCAAAGAAGTTGCATCTTGCTTCTATTTGGTTAGCTGCGACAGGCACCCTTCTCTCTGCCTATTTCATTTTGGCTGCTAACGCCTTCATGCAACATCCAGTTGGATATGTGCTAAACAACGGTCGTGGTCGCGCGGAATTGACTGACATTGTCAAGGTGCTCACTCAGAAAACAGCACTGGCATCGTTTTTTCATACTATTCCATTCGCATTCCTCACCGCTGGTTCCCTCTTTGCTGGTGTGGCAGCGTGGCTAATAATTAAGAAGCAGGACGTCGAAGTTGCTCAACCCGCTCTCAAGTTGGGAGCAATTACCATCATCATTTCGTTCTTACTTGTTGCAATTTCAGGTGATTACACAGCTCGCGTAATGACTGCACAACAACCGATGAAGATGGCTGCCGCAGAAGCTCTCTATGACACAAAGGCCAGCGCCCCATTCAGCCTTCTTACACTAGGTTCCCTCGATGGTTCACACGCCGTTTTCCAGATAGGACTTCCTTCAGTTCTCTCGTTGATGTCGACGGGTAAGACCAACGGATTGGTCGAAGGCATTAATGACCTCGAGAAATCGTATGAAAAGAGTTACGGCCCAGGAAGCTATACACCAGTCGTTTGGCTAGCATATTGGTCGTTCCGTTTGATGATTGGATTCGGAACAATTGCAATGTTTTTGGCGTTCTTTATCCTTTGGCGCCAACGCAAAGGCGGTGAATTACCAACAGGTAAATGGTTTACGCGTTCGATGATTGCACTTCCATTCCTACCCATTCTTGGCAACAGCTTTGGGTGGATCTTCACTGAAAGTGCTCGTCAGCCGTGGGTCGTCTTCGGATTAATGAAGACACGCGATGGCGTCAGCACGACAGTCGGTGCCGGATCCGTTGCATTCACAATGATCGTATTCACACTTCTTTACGGTGTGCTAGCCGTCATTGAATTCGGATTAATGGTGAGGACCATCAAGATAGGTCCACAACCTTCCGTCGAAGGTAGCGATGCCAATGATGGCAAACAACTAACCATGGCTTACTAGGAGGCGAATAAAATGTCACTAAATTCATTCTGGTTCTTACTAATCGTTATCCTTTGGGTTGGCTACTTTATCCTTGAAGGATTCGACTTTGGCGTTGGGATCTTGCTAAAGATTGTCGCAAAAAATCAAGCGGAACGTCGTGCAGTCTTAACAACGTTGGGACCTATTTGGGACGGCAATGAGGTTTGGTTACTCGTTGCAGGTGGAGCAACCTTCGCCGCATTCCCGGACTGGTATGCAACCCTATTTAGTGGTTTCTACCTTCCTCTCTTCTTGATTCTTCTCTCCCTCATTATTCGCGGTGTTTCTTTTGAATATCGCAGCAAGTACGGCAAGACTCAATGGCGCAATCGTTGGGACAATGCAATTGTTCTTTCGAGTTTCCTCCCAGCTCTTCTTTGGGGTGTTGCCTTCGCGAACATCATCGAAGGCGTCCCGTTGAAGAAGAATCCTGCCGGCATTATTGAATATGCAGGTGGCTTCTTCAATCTCTTGAATCCATATGCCTTACTCGGCGGCGTAACAACACTTCTTCTCTTCGTATCTCACGGTGCCTTCTTCCTTGCACTAAAGACGGAGGGAGAGATTCGCATCCGCGCCAACGCTGTCGGCCAAAAAGCAGGACTCGCGACTGCTGGTGCCGCTCTTGCATTCTTTGGTTGGACGGTGTCATCAGTCAATCATCGTGGTTGGGTCTTGCTTGGAGCGGCAGTTTCCGTGGCCTTCTGGCTTGCAGCTCTTGCGGCCAACTTCAAAGGTCGCGAAGGTTACGCCTTCCTGTTTTCAGCTTTGACGACGGGTTTTACGGTCATCACGTTATTCGCAACTATGTATCCCAACGTAATGCCAAGTTCCCTTCTTTCTGACGCGAGCCTCAACATCTTCAATGCTTCATCAACTCACTACACGTTAAAGGTAATGACATACGTTGCAGTCGTTTTAACTCCGATAGTCTTGATTTATCAAGGTTGGACCTATTGGATATTCCGTAAGCGCATTAATCCAAACCAGATCGCATCTGCTGATTCCGGCGTTTTGGATGTAGTTCACTAGTGAAACCATTAGATCCGCGGCTACTTCAGCACTCGAGAAGTAGCCGCGGATTTTTGTTGCTGAGCGTTCTTATTGCGATGGGTAGCGCTGGTTTTTCTATTGCTCAAGCGCACTTACTTTCTTCGCTGATTACCGAACTCTTTCAGAGAGGTCGTGCGATTGAGAAGCTATCCTCAACGCTTCAAATTTTGGTCGTAGTTTTTATTGGTAAAGCAGCACTTGGATATGTCGCCAATTTCGCCTCGTCGTGTTTTTCTACTCGTATTAAGAGCGAACTTCGCCAAGGGCTCATCAATAAAGTCCTTGGTGGGGAGTCGGACGCCCTGCATCGCCTTGGTCCAGCAGCTCTCTCACTTTTATTGTCTCGTGGTATCGACAACCTTGACGGCTATTTTTCTAAATTCATCCCACAACTCTTTATCGCCTCAATAGTTCCCCTTTCTGTTGGGGTGGCCATAACTCTGCAGGATTGGAAATCAGGAGTCATTATTATCTTTACGGCTCCTCTGATCCCACTCTTTGGAATCTTAATTGGCCGATTTACGGCTTCGGCGGTTCAAAAGAAAATGGAGACGTTGGGATTGCTCAGTGGTTATTTCTTGGATCTGCTTTCGGGACTTCCAACTTTGAAGGTCTACAACCGATCTAGATTGCAGAGAAAAAAACTTGGCGAAATAGGGGACAGGTACCGCAATGAGACCATGAAAGTATTGCGAGTTAGCTTTCTTTCATCTCTAGCCCTCGAACTGGTCGCCACACTTTCTGTCGCGCTGCTTGCCGTGAGCATTGGTATTCGTCTCGTTAATGGCTCGATCACGCTTACTTCCGGGCTCGTTGTCCTGATTTTGGCCCCAGAGGTCTATTGGCCAATTCGGCAGGTTGCGGCATATTTCCATGCGGCCGAAGATGGCGTTACGGTCAGTAATCACATCTTTGAAATTCTAGACGCTCAGTCGGTCAATGGAAGTGAGATTGTTCCCGACATTGAGGCAATCACATGGAGTGAACTCACGGTCTCCTATCCGAACCGTTCGACAGTGACGATTCCCGCGGGTCAATTAGTTATGGGAAAGATTCATGCGCTCGTGGGGCCATCGGGCTCCGGAAAGTCGACGTTCATTGCAATCTTGCTCGGCTTTAAGCACCTCTCTACGGGTGAAATTATTGTCTCCACCTCTCAAGGTGATTTCCCCTTTGATCGAATCGAAAAGAATCATTGGCGATCTCTTCTTTCGTGGTTGCCGCAAGATCCACATTTTGCTTCCACCACTGTCGGGGAGATTATTAATTGGCGCCACGATCTTCTTACTAATGTTTCACTCAATATCAGTGACTTACCACATGGAATGGATACCCATATTGGTGCGTTGCACGATGCCATCTCCGTGGGACAAATGAGAAAGCTTGCTTTAGCTAGGGCATGTGCAAAACCATCCGCGCTATTAATTTTGGACGAGCCCACCGCCTCGGTCGATGATCTCAGCGAAGAAGAGATCAATCGAATGCTTGAACGCGAGGCGAAGTCAGGCCGAATAGTTCTCTCTGCCTCACACCGACCATCGACGATCGCTGCCGCTTCTAACATCATCAGAATGGCTGCGCGATGAAAAAATTGATTCGATTTATTCGGCCACAAGTATCGGGACTCATACAAGCAGGGATTATTGCTGGAATCTCGCTCAGCATGTCTGTCGGATTGCTCGCATGTAGTGCTTGGTTAATTTCGATGGCTTCGACCCGTCCACCTATTTTGATCCTTGAAGTTGCAATTGTGGCAGTGCGCTTCTTTGGCCTTGGGCGTGGAGTCGTGCGTTATTTTGCTCGAATTAGAGAGCATGATGTTGCCTTAAATATTCAGAACCAGATCCGCCAATCCATTTATTCCACCATGGAATCGCTAATGCCGACAGAACTTATCGGTATTCAACGTGGCAAGGTTTTACAGGAAATTGTTTCCGATAGTGAAGCGATCCAAAATTTGTGGTTGCGCATTGCCCTTCCATGGATTGCGGCCCTGGTTTCAGGTACCTCCGGAATCGGGATTATTTATTGGCTGGATCACTCATTTGGTGTTTTAGCTGGGATGATTTTTCTCTGCGCGATGTTCGTTATTCCATTTTTTTCTATTCTTTCTAGCGCTGGGTCTCAACAACGTGCGACTGAAGAGGAACTTTTCGATGGTTTTATTCAGGCATGCGATTCGATTGAGGAGTCTTTGGTTTTTGGGACGAATATTTCTGTCAGGGATGAATTGCTGAAGACTCAAGGAAAAATCTCTAAAAACGAGAATCAACTTGCGGCAGTCTCCGGAATTTCCGAATTGTTGGTGGCACTTTTCGCGGGTTCGACAATCGGATTGGCGATTATTTCCTCTGCACATGCATACACAAGTGGAAGAATCCCCGGGGCGAACATTGCAGTGATTGTTTTGATTCCTCTAGCGATGTATGACGGATTGCCGACTATGTTTGCTGCCTTCTCGCAAGTAAAGACGCTGATAAAGCGTGCAGAATCTCTGGCACCGTATCTCGAGCCAATTGCCCCAGAAGTGGTTCCAAACCAGCTTTCGCACGACGATGTAATGTTGAAGTTTATTAATCTGGTACCGGCAACAGTCGCAGGAAGGCTTCCGCCGGTTAATGCCGAATCCTCCCCAGGTAGACCACTCGTCATACAGGGAAGCAGCGGTTGCGGAAAGTCTTCAATTATTAGTGCCATCCTGGGTTTTGTTGACTACACGGGGGAGATTGCCGCGATTGATCCAGGCAGTACTTCGGTGATGTTGCAGAACGACCACCTTTTTGCGACCTCTATTCGCGAGAATCTGAAGATTGGCCGCCCAGAAGTGATTGATAGTGAGATCATGGAAATTCTTGAGGTTGTTGAGTTAGCAGACCTTATTGATTCCATGCCCGAAGGGCTCGAAACTCATATTGGGCCTTACGGCTTCAACCTTTCGGGCGGAGAAAAGCAACGACTCAAGTTGGCGAGAGTGCTTTTGCGTGAGACATCGGTCTATTTGCTAGATGAGCCATTCGAATATCTTGATGCCCAAATGGCAGAGAGAATTGCAATAAAGATTGAGCGAATGCTCGCAACAAAGACTTTACTTATTGTTTCCCACCTCGGATTGCAGCTTTCAGACCGGAGCACCACTCTCCTGCTGGTCGCAGGAGTCCACGATTAGTCAGAGGTATTTTCGGCACCGCGTGCAGCCCTACGAGCCCACTTTTTGGTGGAATTCCGGTCTCCAGAGTCGTATAGACTCTACCACCGAGCCTGAAAATGGCACAGGGGCCTCTAGCTCAGTCGGTAGAGCAACGGACTTTTAATCCGTGGGTCGTCGGTTCGATCCCGACGGGGCCCACTTTTCTTTGGGGCTGATTTTGCATTGAGGAGTCCCCCAGGGTTAATCGACCCGAGCTACCTCATAGACTTATCTTCCCACATTTATTCCACTACTCTTGAAACCATGCCAGCTCCCAAGAAATCGGTCCCAAAGCATGTAGAGCTGCGCGAAAAATTACGAAGCCGCTTTCAGAGAATGTTCCCGAATTCTCTTATACCTTCTGCGCGAGAACTATCTAAAACTTACAATGTAAGTGCAATGACTGTACGTCAGGCACTTGTAGCTTTGCAGCAAGAAGGAATGATCCATTCAGTACCGGGGCTTGGAACTTTTGTTTCTGATCATAAAATGTCCAAGAAGTTGACTTTTGTATCTTTTTCTCAAGAAGTTACCGAAAGAGGCATGACACCTAGTTCTAAAATAGTTTCAGCGACTCGAACTAATATTTCGGATGAACAGCTCGCTGAGCAATTACAGCTTAAAGTTGGTGACTACGCTTATAAAATTGTGCGCGTGAGATTCGCTGACAAGATACCGATGGCTCTAGAAGAGAGCCTGATTTCAGCTGATTTAATGCCTGGATTGCTGGATCAAGATTTGACTGGTTCTCTTTACGAGATATTTAAAAATACCTATGAAAAGCCGGTTACGCGAGCAGAATGCGTAGTATCTCCAATTAATTTAAATAAGCGTCAAGCTGATTTACTTGATGCAGAAATTAAATCCCCAGCATTAAACTTTGTACTTATTGCTTATGATTCGCGCGGTAGAACTATCGAACGCTGCGAGTCCATTAAACGTGGTGATAGATACGATTTTAAATATAGTATTCAAGCTGAAAGTTAAAATGCACCGTCAATAAACTGCTTTGTTAATACATATGGGTTGGTGATTGCAGTTCCAACACAAACGCTCCATGCTCCATTAGTGATTGCTTTCTTGACATCTAAAGGCGTCGCAAAACCTCCCTCTGCAATGATAGGAATATCCACAACTTTCGAAATAGCATCAACGAGATTTAGATTGGGAAGCGCCTGACTTGGTTGATCTGTATACCCATGTAAGGTGGTAGCTACTGCATCGAAGCCTAAGTTCGCCGCGAACTGAGCATTTTCAACGCAGTCAATATCTGCCATTAATTGAATATTTGAATGTTGTTTAACTTCTCTATAAAACTCCTCCAGCGACTGGCCACCCCATCGTGTTCGCTGTGTTGCATCGATTGCAACGATAGACGCTCCGGCTTTTTCAAGATCGATGACATCTTGGACACGAGGTGTTATGTAGACATCGGATTCATCGCTATAAGCTTTAACCAAACCAATTACTGGAACATTAACGCTTGCGCACACGGCTCGCACGTTCAAAATTCCTTCAGCACGAATTGCTGCCGCGCCAGCTAACTCAACCGTAAGCGCTTGGGCGCGAATAAAACTTGGATCATCGATTGGCGTGCCCTTCGGGGCTTGGCATGAAACGATGAGGCCATTGCGAATTAGAGTCCAAACAGGCGCGACGCTTTGCGTCCTTTGTAGCTGATTCGCAATCAATATATTCTCCGATCCCTCTTGACAATACGTCACCATACTATAGTTTTAGCTTACTGGTCTAGAGCGGTTGCTTGCCAATCCAGATCGGCATCTAATCTAGCGTCTTATTGACGAGTGAGAAGGAAGAGTAATGCGACTAAAGAAGAACTCAATCGCGCTGGTCTCCGCGCTAAGCCTGGTAGTCGGCCTAGCCGTCATGCCGGCTGCGAATGCTGCAACGACCGTAAAAATGGTTTTGTGGCCTGGGCCAGAAGGCGATGCAATGCAAAAAGTTGTAAATGCATACAACGCTTCGCAAGGTAAAAAAGAGGGCGTGACTGTGAAGATGATTCTTCTTAGCCGCGACAACACTTTTGCTAAGGAAGCAACGCTGATGAAAGCTAAATCATCGGAGTATGATATTTATTTCACTGCTTCATACTTGGTTGGACAGCATGCTCCATACCTAACTGCACTGAAAGGTGTAAATGACAGTTTGTATTTGGCCGCACCGGTTAATTCACTTAAGGTTGCCGGTAAGCAAATGGCGCTGCCATTAGATACCAGCTTGCACTTTATGTACTATCGCAAAGATTTAATTGCGAGTCTGGGGGCTAATGCTGCAAAGTACACAACCATTGCAAAGGATGTTTTGGGTAAAGATTTAAAGCCAAACACAAATCCTGCTACTTGGACGTGGGACGATGCACTAGCCACAGCAGCTTACTTCACTCAAAAATATAATCCCGATTCTCCGACAAAGTATGGATACGCACTTCCAGCAAAAAATCTTTTGTATAACACAATGATTTGGAATGACGTTCTCTGGGGTCTTGGTGGAAACTGGTTAAAAGGTGGTAAGCCAAATCTCAATACGCCAACTGGAAAAGCAGCTATAGATATTTATAATACGATCTATACAAAGGGCTTGACTTCACCGGAATCATCACAATGGGAGTATCCAGAAACTAATGCTGCTTTGGAGTCAGGAAACGCTGCAATGGGTATTCAATGGAATGCTGCTTACTCTGAACTAAATACAACGGGTTCCATGAAGGATCAAACCGGAATTGCGGCTCCTCCAGGAACTGGGCAACGTACACACGTTCACGCACTTGCTGTGGGGCTCAATAAGTACAGCAAGAACCAAGTAGCTGCAGCCAAGTGGATGTCATACCTAGCCACAGTTCCAGCTATGAAAGCATATGCGGCAGCAGGTGGTGTTCCATCAATGCCAAGTATTCTTAATGGTATGGTTGCGAAAAATGCATCATTTGCAAACATCATTGAATACGCCGGCAAATTCGGCTATTCAGAATCTGCTGGCCCAAGAGAATTTGATATCTATGCAGCACTCGCAGAAGTATTGAGTCCAGCGTGGTCTGGTCAGAAAACATCGGGGGATGTAGCAGCAGCTGCTGACGCCGCCATTCAAAAACTTCTTCCTTAGGGAGGAATAAGCAATCTAGTGGCTGGTTTTAATTAACCAGCCACTAGTTTTATTTTTTGTGAATCTAGCAAGGAGTCATATGAGCTCGACTTTTAATAGGGAACGAAGAACTGCAGGTTTGATTCTTGCGGCCCCTCTTCTGCTCATTTTGGCAGGGTTGCTTATTTGGCCAGTGTATTTGGGTATAAAGACTTCAATGACACATGATGTTTTGAGTGAATTTTCAACTTATGGCGTGGGTCTAGGCAATTTTAAGAATCTAATCAAGCAACCGAATTTTTGGCTCTCATTACGATTCACTTTGATTTATGCACTTGTGGCTACAACCCTTGAAGTGATTTTAGGGTTTGCCTTAGCTCTATTATTTGATCGCATCTTCCCAGGCAAACGCGTTCTGTTTTCACTGATGCTCGTACCCATTATGATTGCACCATCACTAATGGCAGTTATGTTCCGTCTAATCCTTAATGAGAACATTGGAATTATTCCTGGTTTTCTACAAAAAGTTGGCCTACATTTTGCAATCTTTGATCAACACAATATTTTCACTTCTTTAATTATTCTAGATATCCTTGAATTTACTGCTTTCACATTCCTACTTAGCTACTCCGCACTGCAAAATATGCAAGAAGAGGTGTATGAAGCGGCCGCAATCGATGGAGCTAATAAGAGGCAAGTACTTTTCCAAGTAACGCTTCCCATTCTTCGTCCAGCCATAGCAATCATCTTTATTCTAAGATTTCTTGACTCAATTCGAACATTCGATTCTGTTTATATCTTGACCGGTGGTGGGCCGGGAACTACAACTCAGACCGTCGGAATCTATATATTCAAAACGGCGTTTATTTACGGTGACTTTGGACTTGCTGCATCAGCGGCAATTGTTTTAGTTCTTATTCTGGCTCCATTTATGCCATTTATTATTAAACAATTCAATCTAAATCAGACTGGCCGCCAATGAAAAAAAAGTACGGAGTCACACTTGCGGCATCTATTTGGGTATTTATTTTTCTTATTCCATTACTGGGGGCTATTTACACTTCGCTTCGCACTAATAATGCCATTTCGTCTGGTCCTTTTGTTTGGGAATTTGATTCAAACTTTAGTCACTACAAGAATGCAATGGGTGCTGCTGGATATGACTTCGCAAGTTTTTTTAAGAATAGCATAATCATTTCTATTGGAACGGTTCTTCTTACGGTCTTTATTAGTTTCCCGGCTTCTTATTCAATTGTTCGTCTTGGTTTTGGTGGGCCTTGGCTACTACGCCTTGCTTTGGCGCTACGTATCACCCCTGCAATTTTTTTTGTCATTCCTTTCTATAAGCTCTTTACTGCCTATAACTTGATTGATAAACCAGTCGTATTAATTCTCGCTGATAGTTTTATAAATATGACGCTTGCGATACTAGTTTTTTCGGGAGCAATCAAAGAGATGCCTCTAGAGATAGAAGAGGCTGCAGCGGTTGATGGGGCTTCGGTCTGGATGACCTTACGTAAGATCGTTTTTCCTTTGCTAGGCCCCGGAATGGCCGCAGTTGCAGTCCTAACATTCTTATTTTCATGGTCAGATTACTTATTTGCCGTTGTGTTGACCTCTAGCGAGGCCACCCCCGTGACCGTCGGAGCGGCAAATTTTGTCACTTCGTATGGAATTAGGTGGGGCGATATATCTGCAGCTGTATGTTTATCCGTATTGCCTCCATTAGTATTTGCTACCGCAGCTCAAAGGTATTTAGTTAGAGGATTGTCTTCAGGCGCTGTTAAGGGGTGAAAGTGCTCGTAGTTGACCTAGGCCAATCCGGATCTCGTATTCGATTTCAAGGTAAAGATATTCAATCATCCCGAGGAAAATTGAATGGCGAAAATGTCGTTGATTCATTGAGAGCAATTTTTTGTAATCTTGATCCAATACAAGCTGATGTGGTTGCGCTTTCTGCTACTGGTTTTAATGGAGTTGTTAGTTCACCTGATGCTTTTGGTTATTTGTGTCAAGAATTTTTTGATGCTAAAAAAGTTGCGGTCATAGATGATGGGTTAGCCGGGTTTATTGGAGCGCTACGAGGAGGACAAGGTGTGGCACTCACTATTGGTGGAGGTGTAGTAAGTGTTGGTGGCCGAGCTGGAGTATTTGCTCACCGCGATGGATTGGGTGGCACCTTTGGTGATGAGGGTAGTGGATTTTGGCTAGGTAAACTGGGAATCACGAAAGCGCTGGGTATCCGCCAAGGGCGTGGAGATGATTTCAAACTACTGGAACTGCTTAAGGAATGCATTGATGCCTTTGATGCGCTAGAAGTTAAAAATGCTGGGAATGAGGCTGCGACTTTGGCAATTAATTCTGCCCAACACGTTCTTGAAGCGGCCGACGCCGGAAGTCCAGTTGCGATAGAAATCAGAGAAGAGGGTGCGAGATTATTGGCTCAAACTGTAATTGCTACGTGGCTTGGCGCTGGAGGTTCTAAAATCGAAGCTCCTGAGATTGCAATTAAGGGTGGGCCAGCTAAGAATTCTTCGTATGTGAGTGCTATTCAGAAAAATATTATGAGAACTTTGCCACATGTGCTTTTTATTGCTGCCCGCGGAGATAATTTGGACGGAGCTACTTGGATCGCTGAAAATATGTTAGAAGATTCGCCGCCGCTATTGCGCTGGGCTAGCAATTAACTGAACAAATCTCCATAAATCTGCTCAATCGATTGAGCCACTTTCACGCATCAAGTAGCTTGATTGCTTCTCCAACAATCTCTGCTGACTTGTTATACATAAGTGAGATGTGACCTTCGCCCCGTTCCAAGAGAAGTTTTGCGGTTGGAATTTTCTCCGCGAGGAAATACCCATGAGCGGGGGTACACATCCGATCTTCATCACCTTGGAAAACAGCAACTGGTTTCGTGATTCCTTCGAGCTCTATATTCCACGGAGAGGCATCACTCTCTAAATCATCTAACGCACCGAAATCGCCCGGTGACATTCCATGGCGCATAGCGCTCGCTAACTCCTCGCTCGCGCTTGTTCCACAGATCTCGACATCTTTTTGTGAGAGAGAAGGCCCAAAGAGCGCGACCAATTCTCCTGCCTTGCAAGCTCTAAAGGCATCGAACCCAGCAAATTCACCACTTTCTGATGTTGCATTCACTGGTGGATATTTCTCAATGTAGCTTTCCCAATCTTCACTGACTCTAGGTGCATCTCCAGAAATTGTTACAGCGGCTTTGCATCGTGGATCTTGTAAGTCAGAAA